>JACCDN010363481.1_pt1 | contig 26654 bp, 43 predicted proteins | sample 7441691 | NCBI WGS metagenome assembly JACCDN01 (sample SAMN15323439, study PRJNA562643) | freshwater metagenome | isolation source: river surface water | place: USA:Blue River Watershed | collected 2017-08-16 | reverse complement strand
CAAGCATGTCTTCTCCTCGTTCTTCAAAAAAGCCAGTGTATTTATCACTAGGATGAAGTTTTTCGAGATTGTTTTTTCCGATGTGTTGACCACATTGCAACTTTGCAACAGTTTTTCCAGTGGAATTCACTGTTCGAATAAATGTATTACAGAGACCTAATTCGTCGAATCTTTTGAAAATTCGATTTGACATTGTTTAAAGAAAATTTTTTTTATGAAAAAAAAAATCAAAATCTCATGGGATTTTTTGGTCTTGTGTGAATCATGGGATGATTAGGTATCATGACAGGATTTGCAACAAATTTCAAAATTGGCAAAGGAAAGTTTTGAACACGGGCAACGGGGTTTCTTACAATAGCCACAGGAATCACTGGTCTTTGACGAGCTTGGTTAACAGAGCGCTTAGTTCGCGCATAAGAGAACTTTGGACGCTTGGTTGTTTTTCTGACGCTGAAACTTCCTTTTCGGCGAGACATTCTTTAGGTTTTGGATGAATTTTAATTTGACAATATTGTTGCAAATGCACAAGTAAATGAAAATTATATTCACCAAAGGCCTGCCTTTGATTAAATATGTCATTCATCATAGAACATTTCAAATTTTTCCAACAACCATTTACTTCACAAGCTATTTTAGCCATTCCCATTGGATTATTCATGGTGGCTTTTTGTACAATTTTAATAATACGATCTTCATCTGATACTTTGTTTGTAACAGGACCCAAATCCCATTCAGACATTTTACCAAAGGCCATAGTAACTGCATAATCAACTTCTTTTTTTCTTCTACGACTACACCCTGCTAACCAAAAACTCTCTTGTTCTGACAAATCAAGGTATTGTCGGATACATCCATTCCAAATATCGATTCCAACTTCATTTAGAAAAAATCTATGAACGTCAAAATGAACGACAATTTCTTCTGATTTAAATTTTTTGATGAAAGATGTGTGATAATCCATGGAATTTTTTTTAAAAATTATTCAGTTTTTATTTTTTTGGTATAAAAATGATGATTCACTGGAGTATAAAAAGGATTGGCTCGACTTAATGCAAAATTGTGACATTCTGCAGAACAGAACCAACGATCGGTTTCTCTAATGTCAATGCATCTCAATAAACCTTCATCACATACAAGAAATGGAAATTTAAGACCACAAGTTTTTTGGTTAAATTTTCCAAAAGAAAAATTTACACAATTTTTTGACATCAAAAATAAAAATGGCCGAGAATCCTAGTATTGAAAACTTAACAAAAAATTTTATAACTGGAGTGGAAAGTTATCAGCCCAGATGCATGGAAGTAATTCACGTCAAATATCAAAAAAAAACCTATGTTTTTTACTGTGGAAAATGCGATTTGTGTTCTTTGGAAAAAATCCAAAAAGGTTATAGAATTTTATTTGAAAAAAAAGAAAAAATCGAATAAAAATTTGTTTTTTTCATTCGCTATCATCGGCTTCTTCTTCTTCATCGTCAGCTTCTTCTTCAACCAAAGAAATGATTTGGTATTCAACCAATTCCAATTTTTTTGAATAATAGTCGACGTAGAATTCGGCCATTGCAGAGAACAGATTCTTGACAGGTTCGGGAAAAACACCCAAAAAGGGCAAAGCTTCTTTGATTAAATCTTTGAGTTTTTGAGTTCTGTCGATTTCTTCTGTTTCAAGTTCATGATCAGTTGCGGGTTGTGCAGTTTTGGGTTCTTCAGTGTTCATTGAATTATTTTTTTTTTTGAAAAATAAAAAAAATGTCTAGACTTTGCTTTGCTTGTAAATCGAATTTTTCTGACTATCCATGCGACCTTTGTTTAAGCAAAGTTTGTAAAGGATGTAGTTTCTTTTGTGAGGTTTGTGGAATTCATGAAGGAAAATTGATCTGCAGATCCTGTAACGCTTTTTTAAATTTTCAAAAGAATTTTTACACCTACCGTCATGTCGAAATCCAAAAAATCAAACTCGAAGTCCAAAGAGAAGAAATCTCCGAAAAGAACCCCGAAACCAAAGTCGAGTCCTCCGCCAGCTCCGACTCAATCATCTCTAATCAATCGAGATCCGAGTCAAATGACCCAAAGGGAGATTACCGAATTGAGAAAACAACTTCTTTATGCGAAAAAAGCAAAACAGCAAGTGAACAGAGCCCGGAGAGCTCAAAACCCCCCAACTCAAAAAGTCCAACGTCAACAACCTCAATATTATCATCAACCCCAACAACAATATTATCAACCTCCACCACAACAACAATATTACCAACAACAAGCTCCCCCATCACCTCAATTTCGTCCAAAGAAGCCTCATCCCCATCATGGACATCGATCCCCCTATGCCTCGAATCAACAATATGCCCAGGCTCGGTCATCTGGAAAGAATGATGATTCATCCTCGAGTTCTGATTCTAATTCATCTGAATCTGTTTCCTCTTCCTCCTCGGATTCAGAATAGATAGAAAAAAACTTTTTTTTCTCGAATAAAAACACTTTATTTTTGATTCTTATCGAGTTCTTTTTTGAACATTTCAAAATGCTCCTTGCACATATAGACTGCCAATTTGTCTCTGTTGTCGTTTGGAGTGAAGAAACATCCTTCAATGTCGTTGTAATCGCTGATTGTAGCGTCTGGAATCCAAAGACCGCAAACAACTTTCCATTTTCTTTTTGTCAAAGCATTGATAACCATGACACTTTTGGTACAAAAAGTAGTAGGAACCTTCACTTCTGGTACTACAAGTTCTTCTTTTGACATTATTAAAATAATTTTTTTTAAAATTTTTTAAAAAATTTGGTTAAAATAGTTGGGGCTGAATAAAAATTTTTGAGCTAGCTCAAAAGCCCCAACTTTTAAATCCAAAAATTTAAAAAAAAAATTAAAAAATATAAAAAAAAAGTTTAAAATTTGAGTTTAAAAGTTGGGGCTTTTTGGAGCTAGCTCAAAAATTTTTATTCAGCCCCAACTATTTCATCCAAATTTTTTAAAAATTTTTAAAAAAAAATAAAATAAATAAAAAGACTATAGATTCTTTGATTAAAAGAGTCGAGAAAAAAAAATTCTTAAACTTTTAAACACCTAAAAATATGTCAAAGAACGCTCAAGCTTTGAAGAAACTCAAGAACGAAACCGACAAGAAAGAAAAACAAGACGAGGAGAAAGAAGCCATTTTGAAACAAATCATTGAAAAACTGAGCAATCCCAATGTTCCCACTGGAGTTTTCCGAAAAATCAGAGTCTATGCCGACTTTGAAATTGGCAATGCCGTTGAACTTTCAATCCGTGGCTTTCCTTTTTGCGATTGTGGAGATGTCATTCTCAAACAATTTCAAATCAAAAAACCTGATAGTCCCAACTGTGGGAAATACTTTTGGGGTTGTCCGAAACAACAAGATGATCCAACAAGATGTAAATTCTTTCGCATTTTATCGGAAAAACAAGAAGAAAGGTTTGTTCATAAGCGACTTGAAGCTGAAGAAGTGCCAGCTCTTGAGTCGGCTTATACAGGAGAAGCTCCTTATACTCAACAAGACTTTTAGTTGAAGAAAAAAAATGGGATTTTTATTTTCCAATTCCTTGAATTTGATAAAAACCTTTCCATCTTTTTAAAAAAGTCGGATGTGTTAATTTCCCCTTAGTTCTTCTACCAGTTCTAGTAGTTCTTCTCTTACTTGGAGTGTCAATATAATAATCAAAAACTGGTTTAACAAAGTGGGCATTGGCGGCGTTTGCTTCAAGGGTGATGAAGAAATTTCCACTGCGTGCGATAACAAAAGCAGCATGATAAGGACAATTACCATCTTTTTTAAAAAATTCTTCGGGATCACGAATACCAATTACAATTTCTCCTACGTTTGGATTTTGAATATCTTCTTGATTTTTTTTCTTCAAAACTTTGGAAATTGCAAAATTGGCATTATCATCTAATCCAAAAAAAACTTTTTCTCCAACATTCCATTCATCAACTGGCTTTTTTCCTTTTTCGATTTCTTTTTGAACTTCTTTTGTTTTAATTCCTTTCATTTCTACAATAGGTAATGATCCATTATAGGACAAATCGGCAAGTTTAAATTTTTCTGTAAAAGCGAAACAATCATTTTGAAAAGTGTTTGGATCGCCTGATTTTGTTTCTAATTCGGGATTCCAAACAAATACATCATAATCTGGTTCGGTGCGATCTTTGAGTTTGATCAACCAAGGTTTTCCTTGTGCATTGTTTTTTGAAACTAACCAAGAGAGGTGTTTTTCTGGAAATTTTGTCTTTTTTCTGACATAGAGTGCATGTTCAGTCACTCCAAATTCTCCAGTAGGTAATTCTTCCATGAAAAAAATTGTTTTTTATTCGAATTTAATTTTTTGGAAAAATTCCAATTTTTTGATATTTTTCAAAATGAAAGAAAGCATGTTTGGCAAATGTTTTGAGTTGTTCTTTACCAACAAGCACAGAATCATCATCAGAATCATCATCAGAATCATCATCAGAATCATCATCATCATCATCTTTTTTATTGCATTCTGCATTTTTCCAACATTCAATTACTTCCAGAAATACTTTTGCTATTATTTTTGGGTTTTGCATCGAAAAACATTTTTGTATAGTTTCTACTTTTTTTGGTGATTTTGATTTATCATAAAAATTGGGTATCACCGCGGTCCAAAATTTTTGTTGTTCATCATATGTGAGAAACTCGGTCAGTTTATCCCAGATGTTTCTTCCTTCGTCAGTAAGGAAAAATCGATGAGCATCAACAAAGTAGCTTTCACTTTTGAATTTTTTAACAACAGCTCTGAAATTCATCGATAATTTTTTTTCGAAAAAAAAATAATTTTTTTTTATTTTCCCAATTTTTTTCTTCTGGCATTGGCCACTTTTCTAATCATTTTTCTTGCTTTCTTTCTTTGAGTCGGATTTTTGATTCTTGCCGTGCTTCTGTAAGCTTTAAAGTAACTTTTTGGACAACAGCAGTCTTTTTTGCCACACGGAGTAGGATAAGTCATAATATTTTTTTTATTTTTAAAATTTTTCAGGAAAATCGTTGTGTTCAATTGGTATAAGTTCTACAATTGATGGAAGTTGTACAGGTTGTTCTTGTTCAACACTTTCCTCGATTTTTGTTTTTTTGGTCGGTTTTCTTGAAGTATTTGGTGTTGATGTTTTTTTTGATTTTTTTGTCAAAGAAAGCAAATAATTGGTTTCGATGGTTTGTCTTTGATCTCCAAAATATTTGGGACTAAAATAAAGTTCTTCGGCTTCGTTCCAATATTTCATTTGTTTCTTTTTGGTTGGAATTGTTGTTGAATTTTCATCTCTTTTTGGTTTTGGCCATCTTCCCAAAAAATTCCCCAATGCATCCTTTCTTTTTCTAAATGCTTTGACATCTTTGACTTGATCAGCAGTGCCGTTGTATTTTGGATTTGGATTGGTATCTTTCATCAGCAAATCCGTCATGGTCTGAAGTTGGTTGGACTTGTAGACCAGCGTCTTTTTCAAAATTTCCATCTCTAAATTCTTGCTAGCATCGATAGCTTGAGCTTTTTTTTCCAAAGCCTCTTGGAGAGCTTTTTCTTTCCGAAGTCTCACAATTTCATTTAATCTTGTTTCTTGTAAATTCATTTTTTTATTTTTCTTTTTTTTTTAATAGGTAAGTTGATCTTGAAGAACAAGTTTAAAAGTGGCAATCCAATCCATGTTGAGATAATCCATGAAATTTCCATTTTCATCTCGAAGTTCATATTCGATTTCTTGAAAAGCCTTCGTTTCTCCTTCTGGAGTAGAAACTTTTTGTTTCGCTAATCCGGAATCATTATCCATGACATTCCAAAGTCCATTATGATCATTTTGGAGAGTCATGTCGAATCCATAGGAAAATGGAAAACCCAAAAGATTTTTGGCTCTTCCTCTATTATTCATAATATTTATCTTTAGGAAAGCTTTTTTTAAATTCAATTGCGCTCCACTTGTTCCAACATAAGGTGTTGAAATGCTCGCAGCAGCGAATCCCAAAAGTTTGGCCAATTGACGGGTTTTTGAACTAAAATTAAAATTGACACTTGCTGCAGGTCCAGTAATTGTGCACAAATAAGTCGTTGTACTGAATGTTACCGTAAGAACTGCTCCTGATGCAGTATTGATCATCGCGGCCAAAGTCGTAGTGTCATAACTTCCCACTGTCAAAGCAACGGTAACTGCATCGTAACGAAGTTCGTTGTTGTAGGGAGTGATGTTGTAGAAAGGAGGCATGAGAAATTGAATGAGTTCAATTGACTCTGATGCAACATCGTGTGGAAGATCAATGGTTCCTTTCCCTCTATCACCAGTCTTTCTCAATCTTGAATCAACTGTATGAATAAAATAGTTTCCTTCATTTTTTCTTCTTTTGAATTGGTGGTCACACATCTTTGAAAAAAAATTGAATTTTTTTTATTAAAAAACGGTGAAAAGTTTTTTTTCCTTTTTCATTCGACTTCTCGAATGCTCATTTCCCAGACCATTGTTTTTTCTCCGGCACAGAAAGAACCCTTGATTTTTTGAACTTCAAGTTTCAATTTTTTTGCAGTCGAGGAAACGTCTTCAACGAGATCTTTGACAGTTTCTCCTTTGGTTTTTTTCTGTTTTTTTTCTTTTGGCCAACTTTTGTCATCCCAGCCAATGGTGCTGTTCATCGCAATCAGTTCCTTGTTTTCATTTTTTTCCATTTTTTCAACAACAAACTTGAAATTCTTTGGAAGTTCTCCAGAAGCAATCTTTTCTTGAACAGTTTTCCAATTTTCAGCATTTCGTTTGGCAATTTCAATTTTTTTGTTGGTAAGTTCAAACCATCTTTTTTTTCGATTCACTCGTTCTTCGTCAGAAAGATCAGATCGGTCTTCTTTGATGACATGAACTTCTTCACCTTTTCGGTTTTTTTTGGTTTCACCGGTATCGGTTTTGGTGATTTTTTGTCTCAGATTGTCAAAGTTGGGAAGAACGACATCTTTGTTTTTGTCGGGATTGATGAATCGAGGAGGAACAACGGAAGCTCTAATGACAAAGTTTCCTTTTTTTTCTTCGGCCCAGTTTTGAAGAGTGGGTTCTTTGTTGTTTTCTTTGCAGTATTCTTCATAAGTCTTCCAAGTTGCAAAGTTTTGGTCAAGTTGAAGTTCTTCCGGAGTTTTATTCAAAGAAGGAAGCTCGGGTTTGGCAGTTTTGCCGTTTGATGGACTTTCAGGGTTTGACATTTATTTCAAAAAATTTTTTTTTCAAAAATTAAAAAAAAATTGCTAAAATTTTTTTTGGGAAAAATAAGATAAAAAAATTTTTATTCAGTAAAAAGAATGTCAAAAGCAAGATCTGTAAAATGGGATGTTGAACATTTGGGTTTTGCAGACCAACCCAGAGAAAAAGAAGATCCAAACTTGAAAAAAGGAAGAAGAGCCTATTCAAATTATTTTGCCACCTACAACACCAACAAAACTCCAGCCGAAATCGACCCAAAATACTTGGAAAGTCTTTTAACCCAAGTTTTGGATAAAGAAACAATTGCCGATCAAATTTACTACGTAAATGAAGAAGGAAGAAGAATTCAAGAAGATCACGGAGATAAAATTGAAAATATTAAACTCAAAACTGTCGTTGAAGTAGGAGGAAAAATGAATTACGTTCATTTTCATTTTCTTCTTGCAATTACTCATTACACTCGATTAAGAATCGACTATTTGGATATCAAAGATGTGATCAATGCTAAATTACAGCCCTTTGGAATCAAAGTTGTTTACACTAATCACAAATTATATCGAGATGCTGCAGCCAATATTGACAATTATATCGCTAAAACTCATTTGTTTAGTGGTACTGGATCAAAAAAAACTAACGCGACTGAAATTGCTGAACGAGGACCCTCAATGCCAAAAACCCCTTCTGCAAGAAAACAAGTTGTTAATTATCAACCTGAACCAGTTTATAGATCAGGACCAATGCCTTTCATAAAATATGACAATTTTCTTTAAGGCTGACTTAATTTTTCGATTTGTTTTTGTCTAGCAAGTTCGACATTTTCTCGTAATCTCCAAGTGGGATATTCTTGCCATTTTGGTGTCAGAATGAATTCATCATCAAAAGAAACAGGGTCAGTGGGGAGCATACTGCCTCTAACCCAAATCTCACGGCAATCTTCTTTGAATACTTCTCTTCCTGTGAACATACAAAACATCTTTTCTTTTTCCATTTTTTTTAAAAAAAATTTATAAATCAGGCATTGAAGTATCCCAACTCAAATCCCATCCTCCAATTTCTATATTTCCAGTCATATTACCTCCGGTTTCACGAGAAATGGCAATTTGTCCAGTATTTGTAACAAGGATTCTCAAAGTTTCGGTAACTGCTTTAGAATTTCCACTTCCAGATAAAACAATATAACCTAAAGGTGAATTGGGTCTATAAATCGCAGGAACACTTCCTACTGGAGAGGTAATAATTCCAACAGAAACACCCACACCAAATGACTCAAAAGTCATACACCAATGAACTCTATATCCAGTTGAATTATTGCCGACTCGACGGTAAGTACTATCAATAGTACGTACTCCTCCCGGAATAGTCCAGTTATCAGTAACTGTCTGGCTTGCAGTGGCTTGTATTTGATTACTTGTGTCAGTTACTTCTCCAGAATTTGTAAAAGTAATCTGTGACATTAATTTTTTTTTAAATTTTTTTTTAAAAAAATGGATGCATTCAAACATCAAAATACGTGCTTTGCCGAGCTTGAAATAAGTCAGCAAGCTTATCGCGCTTATCCAGGAAATGCAGTTCTTATTTATCAAGTTCAATATTTTGATGATTATGGAATTCCTTCAACCAGTGAAAGATTTCAAATCTATGATGATGAAAAAAAATCAATTGCTTTCACTTACGAAGAATCTTTGATTGAAGCCCTTGTTCACGCTAAAAAGATTTTTCCAAAAACAATCGTTGCCAAAGGGTTAAAAATTCTTTGGGTTGAATGGGCTGTAACAATTCCATGGGAAAGAAAAAAATACATGGATCAACTGGTAGAAGCTTACAACGATCAAGATGTGACTTCACAATACAATGATCAAGGAATCAATCTTTTGCCAAAAAGTTTTGATGATATGGAATATGGATGAAAAAAATTTTTATTTGATCAAAAGTTTTTGATTGGATTTGAAAGTTTCCCAATCTTCTGGAACTTCAATAAAACTTTTGTGATTTGGTTCGACTTTCAAATCAAGATTCAACCAGGATGCAACTTTTTTAGCAACTTCCAATTCATCAGTTTTTGATAAAACCTTAGATGATCCTCGACTCTTGTTTTCCAACAAATACTTGAAAAAATCAGAAACAGGAATCAATCGAACATTTTTTTCAGCATCTCGGTGAGGTGGATCAATTTCAGAATAAACTTCTTCCATTTGTTCATCGTCAGAATCATCTTCAGATTTTTTCTTGACAAGTGTCACCATTTCCAATTTTTTCCAATTTGGTTGAAATTGTTCGACGTAAGCCAAAAACATCAGAATAACATCGATTGCTCCTTCCCAAACAAGTTTGCAACGATGCGATGTTTCAAGAACACTAGTGGGGTCAAATTGAGAAATATCGACTCTATTGATCAAATAATGAGCGAAATTGATGATAGATTCATCACAATCGATTTCTTTCGAGAGTTCTTTGAAAAATAATTTGAAAGAATTTTTTTCATTTTGGGTTGCGACCAAACTGAGGGCTTTTGCAAGAAAAACATTCATTCTGCGATCATCCGGATCCAATCCAAGTCCGTGCGCTTTATCAGTGATAAAAATCCAAAGAATGCAATTCGGAACCCAATAAGGATTGACCATTTTGGGATTAATTCGAATTTGAGGTTCAGTAATCAAAGCTTTCATCACTGCACCAATTTGAGTTTGATGATGAGCAATTCCTCCATAACGAGTATGATTGGAAGTTCCATGAACTTCATCAACAACAGCGACAGCGCATTCGGATAATTCAGAATTAAATTGTCCAGTGACCTAGAAAAAAAAATTAAAAGAAAATTAGAAAAAAAAACTTGATTCAAAGTAACAAAGTATTTTGTGTAATTTTGACCAAAAAGTCGTTTGATGATGCGATAAAATTGACCTTTTCCACAACCACTGCGACCTTGAATCAAAATTCCGCAAGTGTTTGAGCCAGGAGAAAGCAAATGAATGGCCAACATTTTCAAAAGATGATCAAATAATCTTTTTTTTTCGAGTTCATCTTCGGAATGGCAAATGTTGTGTTCCAAGTGATAAAGAATTTTTTTGCATTTGGAATAATCAGGAATTTGCATTTTTCTTGCTTTTCTCAACATTTTGAATCCTCGAAAAAGATTGAAACAACCAACTTCTTCAGCTGCATACAAATTCATTCGAGTGTCGAAAGTTAAGGTTTGATAATTCAATAAATTTCCAAGAGGTGCTTCAGCAAGCCAAGTTCCAAGAGTGATTGTTTTTTTTCTTGCTCGATTGTCTTCGCCTCTAGTCATCACGGTGATTTTTTGATTTGCTCCAGGATATTCTTTGAGAAATTTGTATTCGATTTGTCTTGTTTGAGGATTCAAAGTTTTGAACAAAATAATCGAATTCAAAGAATGGATTTTGGCGCAAAAAAGATTGTAATATTCAACCAAAATGTCAGTGTTGTGTGCATCGCGAAAAGGAATTCCATTTTGATTTTTTCTCCAAACAGATTCGAGTTCTTTGAGATCAAAAATGTGAATTTTGATTCTATCGGATTGTTCAGGAACAGATTCAAAAAACTTCGGTTTGTGAAATGGAATTGAAAAAACCGTTTTAATTTCTTGAACATAATGAGGTGAACTGATAGGTGTCGGAGGCGACAAAACAGAATCTTCTTCAATTGCCATGTTCACATCAGGAGAAGTAATCGATTGCAAATCATCGTCAGGAAGGTCAATGATTTCTTCAGTAACAACAGATTTTCTTTTTTTTCCAAATTTTTTTTCGACAGCTTGAACAAAACTGGAAAGCAATGACAAATCCAAAGAAAAAGATGAAAAGCCTTGTTTTGAACAGTAGGAAACCAAAGAATTCCATTCAGAATTATAACTTTCATAATTTTGTTGATAATTGTTTTTGTTGGATAACCAAAGAAGCCATTCTTTTTTTGCTTGATCCATGTCACCTCTTTGATCACCCCAGTGATGACAAAACATTTTCAAATAGTTGCGAACGTCATAACCTTGAGTTTTGTTTTGATCGCCGTGATTGGGAAGACGGGCCAAAAGTGATCCAAGAGTTGTTTCCAAATTGACTTTGACATTGGGTTTGGCTTCAACACAATAAAGATCCAAAGCTTCCGAAAAAAGCGACGAATTTGGAACTCGATTAGGACGATTTTCAGTGACAGCTGTTTCAGGCAAAGTCACAGCTTTTTTTTGCAAATCGAAATCAGCCACAATCGGAACGTTTAACCATTCAGATTTGCATTTTTCAGAAAAAAAAGTAATCAAAGATGCATAGAAGTATTGTCGACCAAAACCAGTTTCTTTGGAAATGAAAGGAGTTGCTTCGCAAAAAGAGGACAAATCCATTTCTTTGGTGTAAAGAAATCGTTTCACTGCAGCAGCAGAAGCGGAAAGTTTTTTGCAAAGTGGCAACCGAAACGAGCGGAAAGTGGTGTAAATGCGATCCAAATAAGGTTTTGGCAATTTCAATCCATTCAAATCGGTCGGAGTGATTTGTTTGTAAAATTCCAAATGTTGATCAACATTTTGAAAAAAAACAAAAGGAAAGATCAAATGGAAAGAAATCTTGTTTTCGGTGCAACTTTCATAAACAATCGGAGAAAGATCAAATCCAGTCGATTCAGACGCGTCACAAATTTTTCCAAAGTCACTTTGCAATTCTTTGATCAAAGGGAAAATAAAATCAAGTTTTTCTTGCGAAGTTTCGAGTTTTTTGAACAAAGGACTGGTTTTGGGCAAATCGTAATCAAAAAAGGCCTTGACAGGTGTCATGCGATTCGGAATAACTTCATAAAGACTCGGATGAGTTTTCGAAGTGGAAATGGTTGTCCACAGCTCCGCAAAGGTCATCACAGCAAAGTTCTTCGCTCCGCGGTCGCCAAAGTCGCGCGCGACCAAAACTTTTTCTTTTGACGGGAAAACTCCGGAAAAGTCGGAACCAACTCCAAGAGCGGTGCACAGCTGCTCCTTTTTTTGGTAAAAGGTCACTCCTTCTTGTCTTCTGTTTCTTTTAAATTTGTCGAGGTCTTGCATCTTTGAAAAATTTTTTAAAAAACGAAAAAAATTTTCGGGAAAACGAGAATTTTTTTGGAACAAGAATTTTTGCGGATTATTCATCAGCAAAAAAAAATTTCTAAAACTTTTCACACCTCATGACAAATTCAGACGACTGGCCTGCTTGCTTGGATTCTTTTTGCATTGATCCCATTTTTGGCGACGTTGAGACGGAGCAGTGGCTTCTTTCGAAGAATCCTGAAGATTTTCGGTGGGCTGTTGAAGATGATCAACTTCCGGAATTTGAAAAACCAAAAAGAATCGGTTTTCTTGACATTTTGATTCAAGCGGCCGAGGATTTGGAAAAAGAGGAAATTATTGAAGAAGGAAAAGTCGGAGAAAAAAAACCGGAACCGGAGGAAATTATCCAAAAAACCGTGCAATACGTGTTCATTGGAAGAACAAAAAAGAAAGCTCCATTGCAAAAAACAACTCTTGATCAATTTTTTTCTAAAAAAACAAAATTAGAAAAGGTTTGAAAAAAAAGAAAAAAAGTTTTTTTTATGAATAAAAAAAGAATGAATTTGGAACAAAAAATGGAATTTGGCATTTTTTTTATTCAAAAAAAAAATCTTCTTGTTCTTCTTCCGAAATGTAGGGAGTATCACCCCTTGATTCCCATCCTTGAATTTCTTCATCTGCATCAATTCTTTCGGTGCGATGGAATTCAACGATGTTCATCACCAATTTCTTTTTTTGTTGAATCCAATTGAAAAACGTCGTAGGATTAATAAAAGGAGTTGATCTTGTCAAATTGTTAAAAGCAGCGACGTGGGCGTCATCTCTTGGTGGATCACAAGGAATTTCAAAAGGTTCAAACATGCTTGCCATTTTTTTCAAAGTCTTTTCGGTTTTTGTCCGCAACAATTCTTGAAAAAGGTTTTAAATTTTTGAATTTTTTTTCAGTCCGCAAAAATTCTCGAGTCTTTTTTCGGTTTTCGCGATTCCGAAAAAATTTTCGCGATTCCAAAAAAATTCTCGTTTTTTTTCTCGTTTTTTAAAAAATTTTTAAACTTTTTCACACCTACTTTTTTCACTACAAATCTTTTTTCCCCTTAAGTATGTTTTCTTTTTGTTTAAAAATTTTTTTGTCCGTAAGAATTCTTTTTTTTTCGGGAAAAACCGAAAAAAAGAATTTTTGCGGACAAGAATTTTTGCGGATTTTTTTTATTCTAAAACCGAAAAAACTTAGAAAAAAAAACTTCATGGTTTCTATTTATCCACCTTTCAAAAAATTTATCGAAACTGTTGCTTTGGATCACTATTGCGCAAACTTTTTGCCTGATCCAAACGAAGGGTATTCGATATTTGCCAAACTTCCACTTCCAATTGTCAAACAAATTTTTGCTTTTGGAGCTTCTGAAAAAGAATTGGCTGCAGTTCCTTTTGAAAGACACGTCGAAGCTTTTTGCGTCGAATCATCTTATAAATTGGTTCTTAAAAATCTCGACAATGAAAAACGCATTCCCAAATGCAGTTGCCTTGATTCTTGTAAATGGTCAAGATGCCAAGAACCCCATTACTTTTTTGGTGAAAAATCAAAAGACTGTAAATTTTGTCATCGCCCATTCCTGAAACCATGCCCTCGATTGAAAAAATACAAGGTTGTTCCCAAAAGTGTTGTTGAAGCCAAAATGAAAGAAAACAAAACTCAAACTTTTCGCAATTTTGATGCACTCTCGAAAAAAATATATTTTTGTTCAATTTGTGAAACACTCAATCGAGTTTTTACAGACGATGAAGAAATTGAATCTTTGACTACTGAAAAATGCGAGCATTGTTGTTCGTTGCCCTTTTCTGGAATAGATTTTGAACAATTGACAGAAATCAAACACATTCCTTTCAACCGCTACAATGTTTTATGTCCAAAAAAATTTTATCAGCACATTAATGGACACATAGGCAATTACCAACTTGGCACGGAAGAAATTAACAAAGTTGCTTATTGGCTAAACAATCATTATCACAATTCCGCACTTTTTGTGAAAAACTTGAAAAAACAATGGGCTCAACATCATGAAATTTGGTGTACTAGAAATGAACTCCCTAGATTTAGAACCAAAATTCGCAATGAATTGATGCTTTTGGGAAAAGAAACTTTGAAAGAAGATCCCCAGGCACTCGAAAAAATTCGCGAATTGAACAAACCAACTTTGGCTCCTAAAAAAGCTAAAATTGAAAATACCGGTGCAGTATCTCCTCAGCATGGACGTCCACTTGAAATCTCTGATGATTCATCGGATGATGAATCGCAAAATGATTAATTTTTTTTATTCAAAAATGAAAAAATTTTTTTTCTTTTTTTTCAATAAAAAAGTTTTTTTTCATTTTTTCATCAAAAAATCATTTATTTTCCATGAATAATTCATAACACTCGGTGCAAGTATAAATTTTTTGACCTCGGAAATTGACTTTGGCATGTCTAAGACAAAGTCTTCTTTTGCAATGATCATTTGCACAATGTCTTCTAAAAAATCCCCAATTGGAATTGTTTTGTGATCCCGTTAGCAAATCAAAGGTTGATTCTGTGTTCAAACAATCGGGATCTTGACAAGGAAAGCGATTTTTATTAGAAAAAAGCTCTTTATCAGACATAATATTTTTTTTTCACCAAAGAGAATGAAGATCAACGTAAGCATCAGCTTTTCTTTTTTTTCGAGATGAATCTTTTGGCATTCGCTTTCCATGTTTTTTATAGTATTTTCTTCGTTCATAAGCACGACGATTTTTCTTGTAAATTTTTTTCAAAGATGGAAGTGCATAAGCAGATCCACTGTTTCTGGTGTCTGTTTTTCCTTTTGTATAATAAGCAGAAGGAGTTTGACAAGCGACTCGAAAAACAACAACACCTCGATTGGCAGTGCAAGTATTGACTGAATTTTTCGCACCCGAAATGACTGAAGAACTGAGTGGTCTGCCCATCACCGATTCGATCAAAGCGTGTTTGGCTGCTTTTGACAAAGCTTTTCCACTGATGCCATGTCTTGCTTTAGAATATCTGTTTCTTGCACTTCTCAAAGAACCCAACTTCGATGCAGGTTTTTTCTTTTTAGGTGTGCGTTTTTGGGCTGAGAGAGCCAAAACAAGTGGACCTGCTCCGGATTTAGATCCTGATCGCGTAGTAACCATTTTTAAAACTAATTTTTTCAAAAAAAAACTTTTTTTTAAATGAACAAACGAGAATTCAAAGAAACTGGTCAACAAAACTCAAAACGTAAAACTGAAAATAAACCACCGCCACCTCCTGTGCCTAAAAGAAACTCATTCGAATACATCGATCCCAAGTCGCATCTTTGGAATATTGAAGATGGATTATGGCATGTTTGTCTTCAAAAATTATTTTATGGTTTTCAAAAAGAAGAATAAAAAAAAATTCAATCATTTTTGAGTAATTTTTCGGCTTCATTGTCCAGACCCAAAGGCATTCGATTTTGTGATTCTTTCATAACTTTTTTTTTCTTTGATTCAACGGCTGACGCAACAATGCAAACTGCACAAACGCAGAAAATAGCCAATAACCAAAGTCCTGTTGCCATCACATCTGATGGATAGTAATTACTCAAAACTCGACTTGTATCCATTTATTTATTTATTTATTTTTTTTTTAAAAAAATTTTTAAAAAATTTGGATGAAATAGTTGGGGCTGAATAAAAATTTTATTTTGAGCTAGCTCGAAAAGCCCCAACTTTTGAATCCAAATTTTTTAAAAAATTTTTTTTATTTATTTTCTTCAGATGTCACAGACGTCACAGACGTCGAATCGGAAATAGCAGGTTTTTTGATTTGATCATTGCTATTTGATGGCGTAAGCGTGTTACTCGCTGGCGGAGAGACGTGTTTAGCGAAAAGATTTTCCAAAGTTTTTTGAGGAATAATTTTTGCTAAATTAAATTCTTCTTCTTCGGAAAGTTCCTCTTCATCGGGATTTTTGATTCCTTTGAAATTGACGTATTTCAGAGCAAGTCCAAAGATCATCATAATTGATGGAACAATTGCAGCACGTGTTTCTGGAATAAAAACACCTGCAATTGTGATACAAGTCATGGCAAAACAAGCCAAAACAAGGAAAATATATACATTGTATTCTGTTTTATTAACAAGCGCAAGCTTTCTTTTCAAAACCATTTTTATTTATTTTTGATTAGGTTCAATTGTCATATGAGCAGGTCCGTGAATTGCACCAAATCCAATGGCAGACCAAACTCCTCCAAAATAATAAGCAGTTCCAGTTCCAAGAATTCCATCAAGTGGAAGAACAGGAATTGTTCTATCAAAATTTTTAATCATATTATCAGGTGCACAATTATCAATACTATTGTGGACAATTTGATGAACAATTGCAGTAGCAGCGCCAGTGATTAATTTTGATCCTTCGGGAGCTAAGAAAGCTGCTGTTAATGAACCACCAAGGCCATCCAAAGTGAAACCTGTTGATTCTTTTACTTTTTGATTTTTTTCTAAAAAAATTTCTTGCATTTTTTTTAAAATGTCAGAACATGAAAGATTCGGTTTCAAAAGGCCTTATCAGGAACAACCAAATTTCAAAAAACTCGGTCATTTAGCAGGATCCCTTTTAGCGAACCTTTGGGCCTTTGAAATCGACATTAAAAAAATTTCAAATCCAGATGAACATCAAATTTACAAATCTCTAATCGGAGAATTGGACATTTTTCTTTTTGATTTTTTTGAATCAAAAAATATTCAAATCCATGTCAATCCTGCTAAATCTTCCCTTTCAGATCAATATCCTCAATTGTTAGTATCAGATTCTTCTTCTTCTTCTTACTATGACGACGATGACATTCCTAGCGATGATTTTGCCGAAGTAAAAGATTTAAGAAAATGAATCTTTTTTTTTTATAAAAAAAATTTAAAATTTGGATAATTCCATGACAGCTTTGACAGTTTGTCCCATTTGTTTAAGGGAAGCAATGCCGTGACAATATCTCAGGCCAATGATTCGAGTGTTGAAAGTTCCAGTAGTGTGACCATCGACTCCGGCTTGGACAATGCTCGTAGCATTTGTCAATACAAACGCAGTTGCAGCAGGGGTTGCATTTATGCAGTTATAACTGAAAACACACAAATTGGCAGTGGTAATTGGTAAGTTTTTGTAAACTCCAGAGAATCGAATATCAAAATTTCCAACGATAGCTGTTCCCAAAACAGTATTGCCAGCAGTCTGAAGTGTACCTCCGTTGATGGCAAAATCAACATCTCCGTGTCGAGAAAAAGCTGGGTTTTCAGTAAAAGCATTATGCCAAGCTTGGAGAGTGGTAACAGCAAGATTGATAGCAACAGAAAGGCCAAATCTTTTGGATAATGGACAATAGAATCCAAATTGAACAGAACCAGTCGCACCAGCGGCGGCTGATGCAGCTCCTGTAGATGAAACCACGTGGAAGACTCGAAGAATGGCACTTGTTCCAGCGGATTTAAGTCGTACAGACATTTTTTCATCTCCAGTAAAAAAGTGAAGTCCTTGATCTTGTCCACTTCCAATAGCAAGTCCAAGATTTTCGGCAATGATAATACCAGCAAGTCCGCGGTGGTGATTGATAAATTCACCGCCAGATGCAAAATGTTGAGGAAAGATGATTTCATGAAAATGATTGAAAGTTGTGGTCAAACCTCCTTGAATGTTTTGACCACCAGAATCCAAAAGTGCAAGTTCTTGCCATCCAGCCAAATTTCCGTAAAGATTTCCTCGAGAATTTGTAGAAGCAGAAGCAGACATCCACATGAAAATGGCAGCAAAATGTCCAACCATTCCACTCAAAACAAATTCTTGAGTATCTCCAGCAGTCAGTGTTCTTGTATCATTGATAATGACAGGATCGTAAAAAGCAATAGCCAAAGGCTTTCCAAGTTTGGCGCGATGAAATCCTTCATTGACTTCATTGTGAATAATTGTTTGGAATTCAAGTTGCATATCGGTAAGTTCAACCAAAGCTGCATCAGCTGCCGCAGTTGTTGTGGTATAGTCTGTGGTAAAAGCTCTTTGAGTCCAAACATCTCTTTTCCAGACAATTTCAATGCGCAAATCGTCACGGAAAATATGTCTCAAAGAAACATCGGGTTGCGAGAGAATAGTCCCAAAAATGGGCACAACAAATTCTTGGGGAACGTTTTTAACCAAAGTGGCTCCACAATTCCAATGATCATCAATGCCCAATCTTTTGAGATAACGAAGTGCTTCTCGAGGTAAAGCTTGGAGAGCAAGAGTAAGAGTTTCTCCAATAGGTTTTCCCAAATCTCCTTCGGTACCTGTTTTTGCAGGAAGAAAATTGATTTGTTGAAAAAGTTGAGAAGGAGCAGGAATTGTAAATTGAGGAGCAATTCCGGCAGTGGGAAAATTGAGAGTAAATCGAAGCATCATAACAGCAATTTCTTCAACATTTTGGGTTGGAACATCAAAAATATCTGTCGACGAAACACCAGTCAAAACACCTGCTCGAGTAGCAGTTTGTTCTCGTTGATAACGTTTCAAAATTTCAGCGGCTTGTTTTTTGAAAACAACTTGTTGAGCATTCATCATGACAGGTGGTGCTCCGGATCGAGAAACCGGTCGAAGCTTTTTGGTTTCATCTTCACCAATTGTATCCACTGTTGGTTGTCTAATCTTTAACCTTGAGCTAACTGCGTCTGGATGCTTTCCAATCTGCGACATTTCACAATTCCGATTTGAAAAAATTAAGGAGTAAGGAAAAATTTTTTTTTTGGTTTTTAATGGTTTTTATTTTTCTTGAAAACCCCCCCCTGGTTCAAAAATGCTTGGTTTTATTTCAAAAATACCACGTTGGTGGCATTTTTTTAATTCAAAAGTCGCAGGGCTTCATCCTGGAGATCCATTGGAATTAATTTGGAAGCTTCCGACATTTCAACAGCCGATTCTCCTCTTTTTTCCATTGCTTCAGTTTTTTGTTTATGATAATTTGTGAAAATATTAATCGATTGCATAATATAAACCATCCACAAATTAGGAGCATCCGGTCCATATTCAATATCAATCAAATCAACAATATCAGCCATTTGTTCTTTGAGATTTCTTGGACTTTCATCAAGTTTGGGAATCTCAGAAATCCCAACAACATTGTATTTTGCCTTGATTCCAGCCCATTCAATTCCTTGCCACAAAACATTGTGACCTTTACGTCCAACATTTGGAATGGTATTAGATCGAGTTGTCATTTGAATGATTTCAATTTCATCTTGAAGATCTTTCAAACTCATTTGTTGATAAATGCTCATTTCTTTGAGTTGATGACCAACCAAAAGGTGAGGGACTCGAATTCTGTATTTGTTGATTGCTCGAATGCATTTTTTTCTTTCATTTTCAATTTTTTGAAGTTCTTCTTCAGATAATTCTTCTTTTTCTTCTTTTTCTTGAGGATTTTCTTCATCTTCAAGTTGTTGTTCTTCGTCGTCTTCTGGATCTGGTTCTTGTTTTTGTCTTCTTTTTTCTTGTTCGACAGGACCAGGTTTTCTTCGTCGAGAATTAGAATCTAAAGTTGGAACTTCATTTTCTTCATTTTCATAAAGATCACTCAAATCAACTCCAAGTCTATTAATGTAAATTTCATCAGACATTTTTTTATTATTTTTTTTTCAAAAAAGAAAAATTTAATGCTTGCGACGACCATAACGTTTTTTGAAAATTCGACGGGCTTTCTTTGAAACAGTTCCTTTAATTCCTCCGAGTTTTTTGAGTTTATTGTATGCTCCAATATTCCCATTGATGTAAAGTGCTTGAGTTTCTCCAACAAGTTTCTTTGCGTTTCGCAAAATAAAAGCATCCTTTTGCACGTCAGTCAATTCAACGCCATATTTTTCCAATTGATCGACTAAAGTTTTGAAACGGTTGGCAACATCAATAGCAGATCCTTTGATTTTCCCAAGATTTGTTCCAAAAAGTTTGACTGCGTCTTCTGGTTTTGTGGCCAAAAAAATGGCCTTATTCATTGCATTTTGTGAATTGGCAAGTTGTTGAGCACTTTTGTTGATCCAATTATTAACCTTGCTCCCATTCGGATTGTACAATCCCCCTGAAAGGCTTTTCTTTGGTTGACTTGCCGGTCCAAAATTAATAGGGGTCAAATATGCTTTGGCAGGTGAACTTGAAAATGACATTTTTTTCAAAGTTTAATCTTTATGTGTTCAATTTCAGAAAGTGGTTTGGCTTGTCCAATATAGATCGGATTTTCAATATCTTCTGCGGTTTCAATAACTAAGAATTGATACTTCTCAAGTGTAGAGAATTTTTTTTGTACGTCCTGCCAAGAATTCATATCAGTCTTGCCCTGGTGACGCGACACAAATCTCTCAAAAACGCGCTTGTAGCTATCTGGATTCACTTGTTTAAAGATATAGGCCTTCTTGTAATAAGTATAGAAGCAAAGATCAAGTGCAGCGATGTATTGAGCCATAATCATTAAATCCATATACCATTGTCTGTAAGTACTAACAATTTTTTTCCAAATAGGATCGTGCCAATTTACCGAACCAAGTGGATCATCTACTACTAGTAAAGCTCTTGGTACTCTCGTGTTATTTCTTTTTGCCAATTCGGTTTCCCTTACTTGAATATTTGTCAATTTTTCAATTTTTTCTTTGAATTTCTCAGGATTAGCACATTTAAGACGAGAGTCGATGTAATCATAATCTCCAGATCCGGCACTAACAGCAAGAACCAAAATGTAATCCCATAGATTTCTTTTGAATCCTTCGACAATTAAATTTCTTCCCAGATGGGATTTACCACTTCCAGGAGGTCCAAGAAGTAAATAAAATTTAATATCGTGACGATAATCAACATAGGGATCAACTTTTTCGGATTCATCCGAAGATGAAAAATCATAAGGACTCAATTGACTTTGAAAAATTGGATCAGGTTCATCGCTATAGCTTGATTCAAAATCCGATTCGTATTGTTTAATTTTTTCAATTTCTTCTTCATTTTCGTGATAATTTGTTTTTTGTTTCTTGTTTCCAATTTGTTGATTTTGGAACATTTCAAAAAAAATTTCTTTTTTTTATTGTTTTTTTAGTTAATTTTTAAAGAATACCCTTTAATTTAAACTTTCTTACCCTAAATCTCATTTTAAGAAATCAAAATGGATTGGATTGGTTCACTTAGCGAAAACACGGTTTCTGTCCTCAGTTTTGTCGGAGTCAGCAAACTTGGTCAAATGATGGGCGCTTTTGGCCCAATTGATAATCCCGTTCAAGGTTTTGTTAGTGATCCTGAATGGTCTACTGCTCTTTATGGCGGTGGCTTGCATATGATTTCAAAATTGGGATCAGAAGCAGTCAATTCAATGGTCGGACAAAATGCTTTTGGAAGAGCAATGAAAGAATCCAATGTTTTGGATCCTTTGACCACAGGAGCTGTCACTTATGTTGCAGAAGCAGCCCGAGGATCTCAAGCTCCGATGACGACAAGTTTCATCAATTTTGGTGTCGCAGCTGGAGCTGATGCTTTTGGACAATTTGCTTCAGGTCTGATGACTGGGCGTTAAATTTTTTTCTGTGAAAAAAAAAATAAAAAAAAATTCATAACTTTTTCATTTGAAAAAAATGGAAGTTAAAAATCCCAATGAAAACTTAACTTCAGAAGAACTTTCTTTAAAAATCGAAGCAACTCAAAACGAATGGCAAAAAAGTCCTCAACCAATGACCAAATTTTTGGGTACTTTGACTTACCTTACTCAACTTTATCAATGGCTTCTTGGTTTAAGAAGAAATCCTGAAACTAGATTGATTATTTCAGGACCAAAATGGTTTTGTCAAAATTCCGAAGCAATCAAAGGAATGGACCAAAATTTAAAAGAGTTGTTGTCAGCACCCGAAAAACACTACTATTTTATGAAAACTACTGTCTTTGAAAAATATCTTTTGCAATATTATGAATTACACGAAGAACCTGTTCCAAAAAGATACAAATTAATCGAAGAAAAAAGAGAAGAAATGCTTAAATTGTTGGCATGGTATTATTCTTTTAAACTTGAAGACGTGCCTCCTCCGGATCAACAAAAAATTTGTAATTACGTCTACGTCATTATCAATGCTTTGTTTTTACCTCAACCTGAATAAAAAAAAATTTGAAAAACTTTTTAAACCTATTTTTCTACGTGGATAGCTGCTCAGAAATGAAAATGTAGAAAGTCGCATTCGTGTCTGAGATCAGCTCTTCACGTAGAAAAATAGGTTTAAAAAAATAATTTTTTTCCATGGTTCTTAAACATCATAAAAACGGAAAACATAAAAATACCTTAAAAGCCCTAAAACACGGATTCAATCTTGGCCTTAAAACTCTTAAACATGGTCTTCGAAGTGTACACAAAGATGCTCGTGATTTAGTCTCAGGTGCAGGAAATCTCGCAAAAACAGCCATCAAAGAAGCCGGCCAGACTGCCCGAACTGTTGCCGAAACACCCGCTAAAGCTGCTCAAGCTTGGTCTGCACCCATCTCAAATGTCGGATCTAGTTTTGCTTGGCCCATTGCAATTGTTGCTGGTATTATTGGTGTTGCTTATGTTGCGACAAAATAAAAAAAATTATGGTTTTTTATAAATTTCAGACATTATATCATTCAATGGAAAAAGTTTTTTCCATTTTTCAAAAAAAACTGCCTTTGGTCGACCTGTTCGCTTAGCTCCTCTTTCTGTATTATTATATTCTTCTCTTATTTGATCTCCATAGTCACGTGCTGTAAGAACAACCTCGCTTTTTCTTTCTAGTTTTTGACGTTCATTCTCTTTGATATTCTCGATGATTGCCTTATTAGTTAAAACATCTTCGTCAGTAACATCCAAAAGATCAGCCATATCAGAAGTATTTTTTGCGATGTATTTTTTTAAAGTGGGAGTTTCCAATGAAGAATCATATCCCTTTTTGATAAAACTTCTCATTGATCTCGGACTGATGATACCAGAATGTTTTCTTTTTGGAGTAGATTTTGATCTAGGACTTGGCATATGTTCTTTCCAGTGCTCAAAAGTCTTATCCCCAACAGGAGCATCAAGAAAATCTTCTTCTTCTTTCTCTTCTTCTTGTTCTTCTTTCTCTTCTTCTTGTTCTTCTTTCTCTTCTTCTTGTTCTTCTTTCTCTTCTTCCTCCCCAAAAAGAACTCTATTTACTACACCACTTTTTTTTAGATTCTTCAAAGTTCTGGTCAAAGCAGGGTGTTTGTGAAGAACTGGACGAAGTATAGGATTTTTTTGGAATTCTGGATCTACTTTGAGTAATTCTCTTCCGTCTTTTTCTGTTGATCTTCTTCCTTTTGAACGGTGTTTTCTTCTTGGCATTTTCTGTCCAAATCTTCAATTTTCAATTCAACTCCACAATTATTTTTTTGAATTTTTTTTTTGATTTTTAATTTCCAAATCTGCGAATCATCTTCCCATGCATGCTCAGTCAAACTATCCAAAAGAACCTTTGAATAATTATCGATATCTCTTTGTCTTTGATCCGGAAAAATCAAAGACATTTTCACGTAAAACTTTTCTTTTTTTGGATTTTTGCCGTATTTTTGATCCCAAAGTTCCTGAACTTGTTTTTTATAATCCAAAGTCGTTTTTTTGTTAGCGACAATAATTTTTCCGTTTCTTGAAGTATATCTGTTGTACGTATTTACAGAAGGCGGAATTCCAGGTATAAAAAGTTTCATGGTTTTTTTTATAACAAAAATTTATTTAAATCCTGAGCGGAATAAATCGCAGGACCCAAAGCTTTAAATTTCATTTTTTTGAATGGACTTGCTTGTGCGTGTCTCATCTTATCAAATTCAGAAATTAAATGTGAAGTGGGATTATACTGTCTGCATCCGCGAGGTCCACGTTTGCGGGGTCTTCCAACGCGTCGTCTGCGTGGTCTCAATACAACCAAAAGTCTTCTTCTTTTGTGTTTCATAATCTTTTTTTTATTGTTTTTTTTTCGGTTTATCAGAAATAAATGAATTAATGGCTCTTGCCGTGCTCTTTGGTGAGTCTACCCATTCTTTTGGTATTTTCTTCTGAGAATCCAAGGGATACTGTCGGTCTGGTTGACAGTCTGTACAATGCAAAGAGCCTGATTGCAAAGGCCACTGCTCTGAGTCGTCTAAAGGGGAATAGCCTATACATGAGTGACAAATCGTCTTTTTGCACGAGATACACGAAAATACACAATCCGAGCAAAGAAGCTTTTTGCATACCAAACATTGAAAAAATTTTTTATTTTCTTTTTTGAAATTAGGTGTGTAAACAATATTTTGAATGTGCGAACAACTATTGAAATAAATAGATGCCATGATCACTTTAATTTTTCAAAAAGTTTTTGCAAACTGCTTTTTTGATAATTCCTTCGTCCTTTCGGTGGTTTTTTTGATCGAATAACTTTGGTTTTTTTTCTTCCAAAAAGCATCTTTTCTGCAGTGCGAGGATTACTAAATTCACTATAAATAAGTTGTTTAGGATTCGATTTGTAAAAAGGTTGAAGATAAATATAGGATCTTTTGACTTTTTTTTCTTTTTTCGGATTGTATGAATCAAAGACATCTTCGGGTTTTGGTAAAACCCTGAAAGTTCTATCCTTGTAATCGTTGATTACTTGTCGACGGTTTTGTCTTTTGATTTCATTATTGATTCTTATTCTGTCAGCTCTAGTATCTTCATAGACTCCAAGATTCAAAGCATTAGGTAAGATCCTCTTCTTTGGCTTTGTTTTCTTCTTTTTAGTCCAAGGAGGTGGCGACTGAATCAAAGAGATCATTCTTCTATTCTTTTTTATTTTATTTTTTTTTAAAAAATTTTTTTAAAAATTTAGTTAAAATAGTTGGGGCTGAATAAAATTTTATTTTTGAGCTAGCTCGGAAGCCCCAACTTTTAAATCCAAATTTTTAAAAAATTTTTTAAAAAAAAATTTAATGAATCACGTATCTTTTCTTTTGAGCCTGACTCCCATCGACTTTGAAAACAGAAGCAATTACTTAACAGCGAGTAACTTTCCAAAGATTTTGAATAGAGGTTATACAAAGAATCGAATTAAAATTCCCAACTTTCGAGAAGAATATTTGAAAGAATTACTTGGAGAAATTAAACCAAAGGTTCCTTACTCTGCATTTACAAATCATGGAAACAAATATGAAAAAACTGCAAGGAAAATGTTTGAAAAACAATCAGGATTAAAAGTGCATCTTTTGAAAACCCTGTGCCATGACCAAGTCCATGTAGGTGGACATTCATTTATTGCTGGTACAGTTGATGGTCTTACTGAAGATGGATATGTTGTTGAAATTAAATGTCCTTATTATCATCCTGACACTGGATGTAAAATTCCTGAAAAGGTCGAAGTTCCATCTCATTATGAAGATCAAGCAATGGGCTATGTTTGGATTTTGAAAGCAAAGGGATATTATTTTGTGCAATATTATCATCATCCGAAAAAAGACAAAAGAAAAATTACGATTGTAAAAAAAGAATGGGATCCTCAATGGCAAATTGATAATGAACCAAAGATTGTATCGTTTTGGGAAGAATATCAAAAAAAAAGACAAGAAAAAAAGGACAAATTCCTTGAATTTTATTTTGAATGCTTAAAAAAATCAAAAATCGAATAAAAAAAATTTTTCTAACAATTCAACACCTGACCAAAAGAAATGACTTTGGAATGCCCTTGTTGTCATGAAGATTGTGTTTTTAATTTTTGTCATAAGTGTGGTCGATATTTTAAACTTGAAGACGCTAATCTTTTAAAACAAAGAAAAACTGTTTTAAAACAAAGAAAAACCGAACAAGGAATTGAAATTCGCAATATCAGCGATAATGAAAATACTGGTCGCAAGTTGGATATTCTTTGACGAACTTTTGGAACCAAAAGATTTATGTGATAAAATTATTCCTGCTTCTCAAAAGGAATGGACCCATTGTGGTAGTGAAGTCAGTCGCTATCAAGTTCATACTTTTTTCAAAGATGCTCCAAATCCGGGATTTTTGAAAAAAATTGGCGCAGGAAAATTTATTTGGTACTGTTCCAAGGAATGTGCCGTCAAAGATAATCAAAAATAAAAAAAAATTAAACTTTTTCAAATCAAAAAAATGCCTTACGATGAGATTGTTTTTGGATGCTTCTTGCTTGTTTTCGTTCCTGTTTTTTCTTATGTCATAGCTTCTGCTGGACGTCCTCCTAGAGATTTATAAAAAAAAATTTTCTTTAAACAATGTCAAACCGAATTTTTAAAAGATTCGACGAATTAGGTCTATGTAATTCATTTATTCGAACAGTTAATTCCACTGGAAAAACTGTTGCAAAGTTGCAATGTGGTCAACACATCGGAAAAAACAATCTCGAAAAACTTCATCCTAGTGATAAATACACTGGCTTTTTTGAAGAACGAGGAGAAGACATGCTTG
>JACCDN011084340.1_pt1 | contig 26671 bp, 28 predicted proteins | sample 7441691 | NCBI WGS metagenome assembly JACCDN01 (sample SAMN15323439, study PRJNA562643) | freshwater metagenome | isolation source: river surface water | place: USA:Blue River Watershed | collected 2017-08-16 | reverse complement strand
AGACATAAATGGTAGCATAAATATAATGCTAAAAGGATTGAGTGAAGTGAAAAAGTCTTAGTTATCGAGACTATAAATAAAGTATTGGTCATATTTGAATAAGTATGATCAGTATAAATGGTAACGGTTTGCGGAGATATGGTCCACTATTAAGCCCATATTTCACACTCTCTTTTGTGTTTGGAACTTCCATTTCAAGGCTTTGGAACATTGTGATCAGTAGTTTTAAAGAGTTATTGAGTGTTATAGAAACGTAAATTCAATTTTGTTGTTATTGCAAACAATGTATCTGATCGTATTTGTCTTAATTTTATAGTAAAATCAAGTGTAAAATTGGTGAATCCAAATAACAGCATTTATCTAATTATTTACTTGCTGTTTATATGTTACTACATAAAACGTCAGTTAGTATTAGTAGTATGCACAAAAAAAGAGTAGTATTTGGAATAACTGATAGTATTGCCGCATATAAGTCGCCAGATATAGCGAACAAACTTATCAAACTCGGCCATGAGATTCAGGTTATCATGACACAAAAAGCAGAGGTCTTTGTAACAAAGAGAACACTGGCAACAATAACTTCATCTCCAATATATGACATGTATGACTGTGACATTGATCCGAGCGTGCGTCACATAGAACTGGCTAAATTTGCTGATGTTTTTCTTATTGCCCCGGCTTCTGCAGACATTATAGCTAAACTTGCAAACGGGTTTGCTGACGATCTTTTAACGTCTTTGTTCTTAACTATCTGTTCAGACACATTAATATTCATAGCTCCATCAATGGATGTTGAGATATGGAACAATCCATTTGTTAAACAGAATATAGTCAAACTAAAACAGCTGAATAATGTTTACATAATAGAACCAAGAGAAGGCTATCAGAGAAGTGGTGCGTATGGCATAGGCAACATGGAAAAAGTAGACATAATTGTCGACATTGTCGACAAACAACTTAAAAAAAGTAGTGGTACTATCGATGAAAATATCTATCTAAATGTACTATAAAATCATATACAGTAATTAAATGATTGATCTATATACTTATTTTAATATTTTATTACTATAAAAGTTTTCATCAGTGACACTAATGCTTTTAGCTCCTCTAACAAAGAAAAGTTTCTGTTTAAACATGTCCATATTATCTTCTTGTATCTCTTTTAAATCGTCGTTAAATCTTAGTTCATACAGATTTTTTTGTATGAAATTGTAGCATCTATTTAACTGCAATCTCAGTTCATTATTTTCGTCGACTGCTTTAGACATGTTGCTTATTATCTCTTTATACATCTCTACTTTTTCATTTCTCTGTTTTATTTGGCTATGCAGTTGTTCTAAATACTCTTTCATTATATATAGATAGTTATATAAGATTAAATGTTTTTAGTTTCAAGCTTTTATTGATTTTAGACTGTTACACTTAATTTTATATTGAAATTAAGTATAAAATTGCTGGAAACTAATAACAATTGTCTGAATATTTAATTACTGTCATATGACTATTTTTTTTGGATTAGTCATCTTGTTATATAGTTTGACATCTAGATTAAAGCCTTCGTCTTTGTATAAGTGATAATATCCTTGTAGAAATGAGTCACACAAGTCATCGATTTTACTATGTTGTTCAACAAACTTCAGTTTGTCTTTTTTATTGTCTAATAGTATTTTTGTATAAGTGATACCTAGTTTTTTCGTGGCTCTTTTTATTTCGTGTTTTTTATCATATTGCGATAACACTTTATCGGTTATCTCTTTGTCCATTTTAAGTTTATTAAGTGGAGACATAAATTTGACCAGCTCGATTTTGTCTTCCATTACACCTCTCAACATGAAATAGCCAAACAATAGTGACGCGATGTTTTTCATAACCGGATTTTTTAGACTTGGTTGATTTTCAATAATAACTTGATCAACAGTCAACATATCTTCTACTTTGTCTAGTCTTTCATACATGTTTTTTGACAAGACAAAATTAGACTCATAGTTGACATTTTGATTTTTTACTTTTTGTAGTTTGTGTTCTTTAATAATTTTTTTCAGTTCCATTGCGTAGTGTTTGTCACAGTAGAATTCTTCAATATCGTTTTTCTTATAAGTTAAAACGTCTTTGCATTTGCGTTTTGTTCCGCGTGCGCAAACTTTTTCGTCTTCGTCATCACTCTCATCGGCAATCGATCTGAAATACTTTTTGCTTACTATATCTTTATGATCGTCTGCATGTGTTTTACATAGGCCAAGCTTTGTTTCGTTATCTAAATAGTATTTGTTACTGTATTTACCACATTTGCGTTTCCCAATAACAAAACTGCATGTATGTTTCTCTTTCTTGTCTTGATCGCTTATGTTAATCACATCCCAGTCTATAATATCAAAATCGTCTTCTGTTTTATCAATAATGCAGTATGCAAGATTTTTTATTCCGACATCAAAAGATAAAATTTTCATTATATGTTTACAACAGTTATTTTTAAACATAGATATATCGCATGACATGTGAGATATCACAGCAAGTGTATTATTTTAGTATATAAACGCCTTTACATCTCTTGTTATTGATCATTGGCTGTTCTTGGTCAGGCATATCATAATCTCTATTCAGGCTATCTTGTTTTAAAATCGAGTCTATGTAAGTCTCTTTTGTTTCGATTGTGTCTTTAGCAACATTACATACATCTTTGTTACTATTTTGTGTAATTACGCTGTACTGTTTATAATATTCGTATTCGTCATTATTTTTTATAAACAGTTTATATTCAGGGAGCTGCTTTCTTTTTTTTAAAGGTTCACATACAATACTCATGCCTTCAAGAGTGTCGACATATTGATCAATATTTTTGTGACGTTGCGGACGTATTGATAGATTTTTGCTATTGTTTTCTGTGTCAAGAACATAGTTGTTGTCTGTGTCTGTAAAAGTTTTTTCTGAGAAGTTGTTCATTTGTATGATATATTATATTATCATCAAAATAATTATATCATATGAGGCATGCATAAAATTGAATCTGCAAGAACTGAAATAATACTTAAACATAAGTTGTTATATACATTAAGGCGATGATTAACAAAGATTTTAAGATTTTGCAAAAACATTTGGATGTAGATAAATTACCTAAAGGAATCAAGATATCTACTATCACAATTACGTGTCGAATAGACGCGATGTTTAACAATCTAAATATTGAGAAATATCTAGATTTAGATGAGGACGTAGTAACTATAAAAAGCATGCGCGTCAACAGATCATCTCTTGTCAGTAAGAAACGAAGAAAAACAAAAACACAGAAAACAAAAAAAGCTGCGTTTTATAATCAAGTATCCATAGCTGTCCAGACCAAAGAGCTTGACGCTTCCGGAAAAAATTACAGAAAAATAAATGTCAAATTGTTTATAAATGGAGCAATACAGATAACTGGCTGCAAAAGCATAGACGATTTCAAAGGTGTTCTTACAACTGTTTTTAACAAACTAAAAAATGTTAAAGCTGTTTATGATAAAGATGAAGGAAAAATAATCGAGAAACTTTTCGTAAGCGACCCATCTTATTTAGATTTAGTGAATGTAAAACAGATAAAGATTGCCATGATAAACAGCAGTTTTGATATAGGTTACTCTGTTGATAGAGAAAATCTGTATGGAATCTTGGCAAACGACAAAATAACATGTTCATTTGATCCAGTAATGCATGCAGGCGTCAAGATCAAGTATTTTTATGACGGAGATAAAAAGATCTCTATTTTTGTTTTTGAGAAAGGAACGATCATTATCACAGGTGCAAAGAGTTGTAAACATATTGCAAAAGCACATAAATTTATTGACGGATATTTGAAGAAGAACTACAATTCTGTATCAAAAACTGCGCTTGATAGTGCAGAAGGTGGAATTGATGACATCATTAAACAATGTGGCATTGCTCTATGAAAAGATCGTCTTATAACTTTATGAAAAGATCGTCTTATAACTTTATGAAAAGATCGTCTTATAAAGAGATACCACGTTATTAGTATATTATGTATAGTAATAACGATGAAAAGATATCGATAGAAGAAGCAACAGTAGAGTCTATTGCTAAATTGCTTTTCAGCGACAGACCTAAAAATATAGGGCAATATCAATTGTTTCCATCGGAGAGCGATCCAGAACTGTTATTCGAGATACTTTTGACTCTGTTTATGGAAGGGATAATGATACTCAATAACAATCTTGAAGAGATTGATTTTAACAGTATTGATTCAAGCATACTACACAAGAAGATGTGTGATTTAGAAGAATGGTTTAGAACTATATCTTACGACTTGTTTATTGACAAGATTGATAGAGACAACAGAGATAACAATCATTACTGTAAAATACTATTGAAGAGCACTGACAGTTCGTATTTTGTTATGAAGAATATTGATAAAAGTTATACTTTCATAATAAATGGCGATACAGACACAAGTCTATCAAGACTTGAAGACTACAAAGCCCTGTTCATATCAAATAATACAGCATATAGAATATGGTTCAGCAAAATTAGCTAGTAATTAAATATTTGTCAAAATGTTTTTGCTTGTTTTCAGCAATATTATACTTAACTTTATATTAAAATCAAGTATAAAAAGATATTCAACGCCTTAAATCTTTTTTATTAATGAAACAATGTTTACAATGTCTTTCAACATAGTTGCATGGGTCATACGTGATTTCTATTATCCATTCATGGTTACACACACTATTTTTATCGGCGCTATCTGTTTGCATATGATGATATACAGATGTTATCACTAGTATACTCATCGATAATCAATTTTATTCCGTTATGTTTAATGTTTGCGGACTGCTTTAGATTTTCTTGATTTGCCACCGTCTTGGACAAGTTTAGATCTGTCTTCAGGATGTACACCTGGTTGTGGAGGCGGCACACACAATTTAGCAGGAGGAAGACTGTATCCTGGTGTCTTCATCTTTGGAATGTTGTTATGGATTATAGGACACACTTCTGGTGCAAAAACAACTGGCACATCTTTATCAAATGTACTTATACACATGTTTGATTTCTTGCATTTAGGATCATATTTGAACTGGTCGCAACGAGAATTGGGTCTTGTTATGTTTTTAAGTTCTGATTCTATATCAACTAAATCAAATGGACGCCAGAACGTATCTTTAAGACATTTTCCACAGTTTTCATGCTTGCCTTCGTAAAGTTGATATAACAAAGGTGAAGTACTTTCATATAATTCTTTAGCATAAGAACATGCATCATAAGCTAAACGGTTAGAACTACCTATATTCATGATATCTATATATATAAAAATGAAAATAATTAATGGTGACATTGTATAAAAAAGTATTTAGATTGTTGTGTTGCTCAACTATATAAAATTGAACACTCAAAATCATAACACATAGCAGTCAACTATTTATAATGAACAGCACAGACCTAATGCAACATGAAAAAGAGATAACAGATATAACTCCTAACATAGAGCTTGTATCACCTAAATCTGGTGGAGGGCAGTGGGTGCGTGCAGCAATCTCGCTTGCGTTATCAACAGTTGGTTTGGGAATTAAAATTGCAAATATACGCAGCGACAGACCAAAACCAGGGATACATGATCAGCTGGAAAGTCTTATAATCTCTCTTGTAATTAACGGTTACTTGTCATGCAGAGATGTAACAGAGACAAGCAAAAGAGGTGTTCTTATAGGTAAGAAAGAAGTAGTTATATGTGGAGTTCACAGTATGCCGATAGGTAGTAAAGACAATCCGTTAAGAATTAAAACATCTGGATCAACATGGTTAGTCATGCAGGCTCTTGTAGCTCCAATAGCAAAGAGAACTGGTTATGTAATTGTAAATGGTAATCCCAGTAACTTTAATTCTGTACAAGGCATAGATGCCTTCAACACTATACTTAAACTTACTGGTCTTTCTAAACATATTACAGTATCACAGCATAATAACCTGTATCACATCACATGTACAGAACCGTTTACAGACCAGATTATGCCATCATATGACGTAGTTAACATGCCTGTAAAAGTGTATGAAAAAGACAAACAAAAAGCAGAAGAAGAGTATAAATGGAGAACAAAAGTCAAAGAACAGACAGGAAAATGTCCGTCGTACTATGACAATGCACTGTTATTTGCAACAGTCTTTGGAGGCCATATTATTATTCCAGATATACTGTTCGAGAAATACAGCATGCAACAAATCTGCATCGACTCTCATGTAGAAGTGATGATAAGTTTTATCGAGAAACTACATGAGTCGTTTTTGATAATGAGACAGACTAGCGATCCTGCAACAGAATCAAGAAACATCTTTATAGACATATTGCCTTTCATCCAACATGCTCTACTAACATACTTCTCTACTAATAGACTTCTCTACTAATAGACTTCTCTACTAACTGACTCTTCATGTTTTTGTTTATTTTGCAGTCTAGTATTATAACCGCCTCGTGGGAAAGGCAGAACAACATGGTCAGGATCTTGGATATCAGGACTAATGTAGTCGAAATAGTGTTCATGTGGATTAAGATAACCATGTGTCTTTGCTTTCTGTGTAAACAGTCTGCTTGGGAGACCCTGTTGCATATCTGTTTCCAGATCTATATTGCGATTGCCTTCTTTGTAGCCAAGATACGGAATTGTTTTATAGCTTTTTGCAGTGTCGCGTTTTTTGTTACATCTCGTCTTTGGTAGACATATTTTATAATCGTTGTCCATGTCTGCTGTTTCACTAAAGTCTGGTGATGTGTGTTTGCTATATGTGTCAAGCGTCCCTATTATGTCATCAACTGCTGATTTATGAAACTTGTTATGGCAAGTTGTGTCCTGCATATTTTTGTGGAAAGTTTTCTTTCTGCCACTAATATTTACTGGAGCTTCAGGATATAATGGTCTTTTGTATTTTATTTCAGGTATTTTATATATTCTCGAACCGTTGTTATGTGTGTCAATCTTATGGTTAATTGGCTCATCTAACACGTCTCTTGCTTTTTGGCGAATAACGGGCTTCTCCATAAACTCTCTTGTGTGTGTTCTAAAATTTACTTTAGTGTTTCTTAGTTCTTCTGGATAACATGTTTGTTCGTCTTTACTAGGAGCAAACATGCCCATATTTTTTGGGAGTTCGTCTTTGGGTTTTTTAATATTCAGATTCTTCATTCTAGGGTCATCGAGTTTCGTGAACTCTGATGGGAAAAATGCATCAAGATTGTCGCTTTCTGGGATCTCTTTAGATCTATGTGGCTTTAACAAATCTTCGTTACATTTTAAGAACTCTATCACTTTTCTTTTGTCGTCACGTGTTATGTTAAATTCTTGTTCAAGCGGTATACTTGGCTTTATATCAAAATCATTGTAATGTCTTTTTTTTCTGATATATTCTTGAAGTCGTGGTTCGAGTGTTATATTGCTTTTGAATTTGCAGTACATTATATATAAGTTAGTTTATAAAATTGTCAAAGACAAAGAAACTTAAATTGTTTGCATTTTGGTCTTGAATGACGAAACGTTTGTAGTTGCGTATCTAAGTGTATTATAAATTGCTATCATCTATATTATAGATGCTAAACAGAAGTTTAGAAGTAAAGAAAAATAGAACACTAAGCAAAGTGTTGATGGACCGCAATTTTGCGTTTCATGATAAGTATGACGAGAAATCTGATATGATCGATAAAATGAACATAAGCAGTACGGGAGACTTAGAAGAGTACGACGAAGTGCCTGAATATGAGCAGAAAATGCCAATGCGTATAGGTTATCATACACCTAAATTGAATAAAAAGAAGTATATTGAACCAGTACATAACGATTTCGACGTGTTTGACAGCAAATCTAAATTAGAAGAAGTAAGTGGATTTGTACATCAACATAGTAATTTAGAATTAGAAGAAGATAAAGGAGATTATTTCCGAGAAAAATATAAGAGCCAAGTATCTTTAGATGAGTCATCAATATATAACAACGTCGTGAACGAAGAAAGCTACAAAATACTTAACATATTAAAAGACTATATCAACAAGAAGTTTGTTGCAGCTCCATACAATCTTATGTTAGTTTTAGCTGTTATGTATAAATTAAGTAATAACAGCCAGCTAAAAAAGTTTTTTAAATACAATCGTGAAATTGTTTATGATGGTCTTGTAAGTATTAACAAAAGATTAAACAAGTCTCATATTGTATCATATAATGCAATATATAACGGATCCACTGATGTTCTTAATCAGGTGACAAAGAGGAATTTTGACAACGTTGTTGATATTGACAATATAAACAGCAGTGCTAATGATTGCGGTCTATCGAATGTGCTTAACAAAAAAGTTATTTCATATATGTTGAAGGAGATGAAAAAGATATTTGGCAGAGAATATAGATGTGACGACTTGTCAATATTTGAAGTTGTTGACGACAAACTGGTAAACAAAAAAACAGAGATATTAGGCATAACTTTGACTTATTTGAGATCATATTGGAATGATCCATTTGTGATTGACAACAATGGAGTGTTTTATAAGAGCATCAGAAATGGTATGATAGAAGAGAGATGCAAGATGATGACAGGATACAATCTTAAACTGAAGTACTTTTCTGATGAAAAAGTACAACATGTAGAGCTAGACTTAAATGACAATGACCTTAAAGTAGGAATTGTATTACCGAAAACAAATATCGAACTGTTGTTTACGTCAGACAAATTGTTGTCAAACATAGAAAAGATGAGAAACGTCAGTATTGGGACAGTAACACTCCCTGTATTTAAGTTTGTCACGTCGATGCGACTTGATAAGCTTTTAATAAAACTCGGACTGAAAACTCTTTACCAATCTCTTTCTATGAAAGATCTGATATTAAAAGACACACGGGTAAGCAATATAGTTCACAGAACCATAGTCGATATCGATTGCTGCAACAGAGACAAAACAGATATCAAAAAAAAGTATAGAGAAGAATTTATTGCGAACCATCCTTTTGTTTACTATGTTAGATATAATCCAACAAACACTTTTGTTGTGATTGGTTACTATAACTAGTCGTCAGACTCTGAACTAGAGCTAGATTTATCTTGTTTGTCTTCAAATTCTTGCAGTGCTTTAAGTTTTTTAAATTTGACAAGGTTTTCAAGCTTTTCAAGTTCTTCCATATTCTTTTTTGTTTCTAAAAGCCGTTTGGTTATGTCTTCTTTCTCTTCTGGTGTTATGTCTGCCTCTTTTGTGTTCTCTTGTTTTACAGCTTTTTTAGGTGAGACACTATTCTCTTCACGTTTAGTTTCGTCTTTCTCTTGTGTTGCGTTATTACTTTTAGCTTTCTCTAACTCTTCTTCTTCAAGAGCTTTTAAAAGCAGTCTTATGTGTGTAATAACAGGCAGTACACTTGTTTCTGTATGAGCTGGAAGTGATTGTATCTGTCTGCCGCTATGGAAGAACACATAGAGTGGAAACTGATCCTCCGGCAGACTGTTGCTTGTTTTAAAGTTCTCATGTTCTACGTATACAAACATACAGTCTTTTGCTTTAACTGAGTCTTTGAAAAAGTTTTTTTTCTGTTGCTTGTACTTTAATTTTCTGCTAGTGCAAAGCACTATTACCATGCCCTGAAATTTTTTTACAATATCATTCATATCATTAAGTTCTAAGACTTGTACAATGTTGTTCATAGTTAATATAACTGACTATAATCTTTAATTCTGAAAAAACGAACACAATAATAATCTATATATGTCAGATACTAGAGCAAAGCTAAAAACAAACAATAATCTTTAAAGCCATAAAAGTGAAAAAGTAATATACTGAAGTATTTAAAATGTTATATCATCCTGCGAAATGAGTGATTATTATATTGGACATATGCTTCGTGTGGCAGATCTTACAGAGACGCTTGATTCGCCAGAAGCTGTTCAGTGTAGAACAGAGCTTTTGACTATTGAAGAAACGCGAGCCGAACTTGAACATATCGGAGACAAACTAACACGTCTTCATAGAAGGTTCGATGCTATGCAAAATATGTTAGACTCTTCCCAAGACCGAGCAGAAGATGCACAAGAACATTTTAGTTTTATACCAGAAGACGTTCAAGACAGAATAAAGTACCGCAGATTTATTGCAATTGAAATACAAGCCGAAACAGAATATATCTTGGATGAAATAAAGCAACTGCATATCAGACTCGATACGATCAAACAGTCGTTGTGTCTTGATCATGATGACAGTCAAGGTGACAGTCAAGGTAACAGTCAAGAAGGTGAGCAAGAACATCTTTCTGAAAGACCAGAATCGGTTCTTGATATGTCATGTTTAGGTAAACTCGAACATATACGTGACGGACTGCTGTATCTACCAAATTTTATTACTGAAACAGAAGAGGCAATGATGCAAGAAAGAGTAAATATTGGCGAATGGTATAACAGATCTGGACGAATGATGCAGTCTTATGGATTCAACTACAAGAAAGGTGAATATGATGCGCCACTCCATGAAACTACACCAATTCCAGTTGAGTTTAGATCAATCATAGAGAGAATAAACAGTTTAACAAAGAGGGATTTTAATCAGATGACAGTTAACAGATATGAACCCGGACAAGGCATTGACGCGCATTATGATCATTTGACAAGATTTGGTGATACAATCGTCGGCATTACTTTAGGTTCTGGTTGCACATTAACTTTTCAACATATGAAAGACAGGGTAGACGTATATTTAGAACCAAGATCGCTCTATGTTATGCAAGGCGATATGCGTTACGTTTGGAAGCATAAGATATCTAAACTGTTTTCTGATGAAGTAGACGGTGAGGTCATCAAGAGAGGTACAAGAACAAGTTTAACATTCAGAATTTGCACTTGATAACAACTAATTATAAGAATAAATATTATATTATTATAATATGGACAAAAAGTATATATTTTGGCTTGACGATATAAGTGTGTTATACAAAGATAACAAGTATTTAGAGTTTTTTCCTTCAAAAAGAATGACAAAAGTAGAACAACTAAATGCACTGACAAGAATGGCTATATATTTCATGACAGTGATGTTGCTGTTTAGTAAAGACGATAAGTGGATCATAATAGGTGTAGTCATCATATGTGCAACAGTGTTTATGCATCGTGTTTTTGAGAGAGACAGTAAAGGCAAGCTGGATGAACATTTAAGACTACAGCATCAAGAGAATTTTGATCCTAAGATAAGAGACAAGTCTGAACTTAAACTGAACGACACAGTTTTTGATAAAGACAGTAGACCGAGGTATCACAAAGATATAGAACTAGGACGTCGCGACATTGATTCTTCGCCAAAAATAGAAGCAGGGTATTATGATTTTTCTAATAAACTGCATATAGGTGAGAAATATGACCCGCCTAAGTACAGACGACATAAAGACACGCCTCTCTATAACCTTGATCAAAAGATAGATTATGCCAAAGGAACATGTCGTCGGCCTTCAGTTAATAATCCGTTTATGAACCCGCAACTGTTAGACTTTAATGATGGTGAGAAACCGGTTGCATGTAATTCAGACGACAAAGATATTAACGAAGACATAGTTGACAAATTCAATAAAAACCTTTATAGGAATGTTGATGACTTGTTTGAAACACATAATTCTCAGAGACAATTTTACACAATACCTGACACAAGTATACCGAATCAACAGACAGAGTTTGCCGAATGGCTATGGAAACCGAAAGTGACATGCAAAGAGGATCAGGCATCTTGTCTTAGACACTCTGATTTGAGATTTGAACGTTAGAAACTACAAAATTGTAAAAGCTTTGCCTGATTTTTGTATTTTATTCTTAATTTTAATATAAAATTAAGTATAAAAATCGACTGAATTAAATTTTATCTTGTCGAAGAGTATTAAATTTTGTATACTATCGTTTTCGATTATGTTTCTTCTTTTTCTGGCTGTGTGTGTTTTGTGGTCCGGTTAAAAGATTGCCCATCATGTTTTGTATGTTTGACAAATCAAAACCACCAATGCCGCCTAAACCGCTTAGCATTTTCTGGATACCACCGACGTCGAGCTTGCCATTGGAGTTAACGCATGATGTCAGATTTTGCATTATCGACAACGGATCGACTTTTGCTATGTCAACATTACCTATACCAAGATCTTTCAAAATGTCGTTACACTGATTCATATAGGCTTCTTGCTGTTCTTTTGTAATTTCAATTGCATTGCCTTCACTAACTTTATCAAGCATGGTAAACTGTTGTTGCATAAAAGATGTGAGAAGCTTCATGTTGTTATCGCCTTCTGCCGGAGTATATTTTTCAGACAGAGACTGAGCTATCTTCCAGAGGTTCTTCATATCAAATTTGCCGTCTTTAAGTTTTGGTGTTATTTTTGATATAAGACCTTCAACAATAGTTATTAAATCAGATATTTGCAGAGTTTTGTCTGTATTAATGTTCTTGAGTTCGTGTGTTATATCTTTCAGAAGACTTGCTATAGAGTTGGCAGTATCTTGGTCATAACTGCCGTTAGTATCGCGCTTGAGTTGCTCAAATGCTTCATCAATGTCTGAGTCTTTTATCTTGTTAATCTGTTCTTGTAGCTCTTTGATGTTAACAAATTTGCCAATGTCAATCATGTTAGTTAAATTCAAACTTGATAAACTGAACCCTGAACTGTTATTATCTCCAGGCAGTTCGTCTGGCCCGCCGAACAGTTCTTCGGTTCCAAAGTTGTCGTCATCTGTTCCCACACCAACATACGGATTAAAGTTGTTCATAGATGATTCTGCAGCATCTTTCCCTAACTCTCTATTGTGCACAGACATGCTTGACATAGATTTACTGTCAGTCATCACTGTCGACTCAGATCCTTCTTGTACAACCATGTTTGCACTTATACTCAAAATTTCGAGATGCAGCCATATCTTGTTTTTCTGGGAACTGTCAAGAAGTGGCCACATTTTGTGCATATCAATACCCGGCAGAATTATAAACTTGCTTCGGAAAAGGGTTTCATCTTTGCTTTCGATGCATTGACTATGTTTGCCTGTCGCCTCTATAAATTTCTTTGCTGTTTTAAGTGGGTGAAGGTTCTTAAACACATCAATAATCTTCTTGACACTATTGTTCTTAGTGAATTTATAAAGGTCGGCTAAGAATTTGCATAGGTTCTCACTAAATTCCTGTGAAAATTTCTCCATTGTTATAGTTCTATACTATAACAATATCTTTTAATACTTAAATCTTATGCGCACATACAACGTATCAAACAGCGGTCTTAAGTATGTTTATCTCTGCATATTTAAGTGCAAGGCAGCAAAACAACTGAAGGTAGTCGAAAAGAACTTCTTTGTTGTCTGCATTTAATTTTTTGAACAGCTTCATAAAAGATATATATTTGCTAACAGCTGTTATACTAAGGTCTGTGAGACTCAACGATTTCACATCAAATTTATCAGGAAAAGCATAATCATAGGTATCAATCTTGTCTTTGTATTTTAGTATTTGTCGAATACAAAGTCTAATTAAAAAATCGGGTTCTATCATGTTCAAACCCTCAATTTTTGCTATATCAGATGCAGTAACAGATGTGTTATTCATTCTTTGACATAAAACAGATGACTGTTTCAAAAACTCGACGACTTTATCATTGAACTCGTTCACAATAAGCTGAGAACTCATATAAATAACTATGTCTAACTATACTATTATATTTGTTCAATAATCAACACACGATTTATCTTTTCTTATGTTTCGATATTATCTCTTTCTGTTCTGCTTTCATATCTGTTTTAAACCTGTTGTCTTGCTGTTGCCTTGCAATCTCAAGATCTTTGATCCGTTTTTGTTGTTCTTTGCCACTTATTCTTTTCTCTCGAGGCGCAGTGTGTATAGCATTGCTTTTCTCGTCTTTATATTTAAAGAATGCTTGGGCAAGTGGATCGTTAACTTGTGGATCAACGACAGTATATTGATCTGAGAATTTGCCTAACTCTAGTTCAGCAAAGCCTTCTGGATCCATCTTATTGTCTTCCGTGCTATTTTTTTTGTTGTCTCTAAAATCGATCATCGATGCCAGCCATTTGAAACAGTCAGGACCTTGTAGCGGTTTGTTTATATTATGTACCATCATTGTTGGCACTGCAGTTATTTGCGGTGGAAGCAGATCAAATTTACCGTCTACTCTGACAAGATTAAAGTATTTAAGAAATTTTTCAGAATCTAACAGCTGTATCAGCTTAAAACATGTTGCACATTCTTTGCTATAAAATATTATATTCATTTTGCTCATCTCTGTTTATAGTAATATCTTTTCAAAAAAAAACTTTGCGAGATAGCACAACAATAAAATTGATAATATGACTATAAAGTGATAGTCATATACTATATTATATTTAACATATGTCTATCAAAGTTTCAAAGATAGATGAAAGAGAATTTACTAAAACAGCTTTCGATAAAAAAGGTGAGTTGACATCACCGCCTATGAGCAGTTATCTAAAACTAAAGATGTATGGAACTGATATGACTGCTGAATTCGTCAACTCTATAAGAAGAACAATACTGTTGTTTATACCTACATATGCATTTCCAAGAGAGTTTATTGACATTAGTACGAACACGACAAATCTTGACAACGATAAAATAAGACTGCGTGTTTCACAACTCCCAATATTCGATGTGCACAACAGTATTGATAGAATCGACAACAAATACTTGTATATGGATTATACAAAGTATGAAAAACATCCTAAAGAGAACAAAAAGATCGAGATGTTCATTAAGGCAAAGAACACGAAAAATGAGATAATGAATGTGACAACAGATGACATAGAGTTGTATATAGACGACAAGCTTGTTAAATACAAAAAGACAGACCCTCTTCTGGTTGTGCAGCTATCACCAAAAAGTGAACTTGTATGTAGAGCAACAGGCGTACTAGGAATCGGATTCAGAAACGACATTTGGTCTGTTGGTCAATGTCATTATACTGAACACGATGATCATTATCTTATGACAGTAAAATCATATGGACAGATAAGCGAGAGGGAAGCTTTAAAAAAAGCATGTGCGTTTCTAAAAGAAAACTGTCACAGTATAGAGAAACAGATAAAGAAACTGAGTTTCCCTGAAGAGAAAAATAAGTATATAATTACACTTGAGAACGAAGATTTCACATGTGCGTGTATTATTGGATACTATATACAGAATAACGACGCTGTCAAAACATGTGGTGTTGTACGAGAGAATTATAACATTGACAGTATAACTTTTAAAATAGAATTAACTTCATCGACAGTTGCAAAAGTATTCAATAAAGCTATTACCGAAGTGATTGAGCTTTACAAAAAATTTGAAGATGCAATCGCTAAGATATAAAGGTTTTAATATAAATCATATTATGTCAATACCACTACTTAATTTTATTGAAACACGAAAAAGTGTATCATCAGATGATAATCAGTTCACTTTTGAAAAATTAAAGGAAGAACTATCAAATATTCTTGGCGCAGGACTAGTTGTCCGCGAAGACGATAACGTGGGACTCTTTTACTATGATGCTTGCACATCAGTAGCTTTTAAAGAGCTTAGTCCAGAAAACCAGGAGCTAGCAAACAGCTTGAGAAGTTGTTTTGTTGACAAAGAGACTCTCAATATTCTTGCTACCCAGTATAATAACGTCATCTATAATAGAGATGCAATTGAGTATGTAAAATCTAAACAGTGGAAAAACATAGTTGTAAGCAGATGTTATGAAGGCACTATGGTAACAGTTTTTAACCATAAAGATAAATGGTATGTTTCAACAAGAAGATGTATTGACGCAAATACATCACGCTGGGGAAGCAAGACTTACCGTGAACTTTTCACTGAAACAATGGATTTTGATTTTGAAGAGCTTGACAAACAGTATTTCTACTTGTTTATTATTGTGCACCGTGACAACAACAATATTGTCATAAATAGTTCAGACACAAGACACTTGCGTCTATGTTATGTAGTTGAAAAAGCGACTTTGAAAGAGAAGAATGACTACGAGTATCTCGACAGATCTGTGTTTAAGTTTAGCAACATTGATGAAGCATTAAAATATCTTCATAAAGTTAATCGAGAAGATATACAGAGAAAAAAGGTAAGCACTGAAGGTCTGATACTGAGAGTGTATGACGGTGAGAAGTACAACTCCCCATTCAAGATTCTAAAGCTCCAAACAGATATATATCAAAAGATATCAGAACGTAAAGCAAACACCTCGAACATCTATTTGGTGTTGCTGCATTTCTACCAGAAAGACCAGTTAAAGACGTATGCGCGTTATTTTACTGATGACATGTCAATCATTACCACAATGCATCAGGCAATGCAAGATCTTGCTGGCGAACTACTACACATATACCATCTTACTCGCAATAAGAACAATTCAGATTTGTATACAGCGTTGCCAGCTGTATATAAGAGCATGTTATATAGTCTACACAGTTTGTACAAGAAGAATCAGCGAACTGTAACAGTACATGACGTCTATCACTATCTCAAAGAGGCAGACATCTATGTTTTGGGTAAGTTGTTCACGTGTCGCAATGACTGCGTAGAGTTTAAGAGTGCAAATGTACGTCTAGTATCAGAGTTAATAAAAAAACAGCAATCAAGTAATTAGACAGACAAAGACAATGTTTTGATCTTCTTTTAGTGAGAAAACCAGTTAATGTATAATAGATTCTAAATCATATCTATAATTTAGAATTTACATTATGTTTTAAGCTGAAATTTGTTGTGAAGAATTTATATGTATCTATAATATACATAATGTCAATCAGCGATATTGATGTATTATTGGACAGAATAATAAATGATTTTTATATTACAGTTGTAAATAAAGATAAGTTAATCGACAAGCTAACAAAAGACGATAACATTGTACAGCACCAGAAATATATATTAGAGACGATTGAGAACTATTCAAAAAAGATTGATAGAGAGCAGATAAAAAAGATAGTTTCACAAGAGGAGAATGTAGAGAGAGTCGTAACCATATTCCGTAAGTATTTGAGCTACTATATATTTTTAGCAACATGCTTGTCTTATAAGTCAAAAGACAAGACGTTTGTGAACAATCTTTTAGAGATAAGTAAGAACAAAGGGAACTATGAGATACAAATAAAAGATTTTTTTATAAGTGAGACTAACAGTTTAGTCTTAAAGTTTAGCAAGTTGATAAAATCAATTATCACTCTGTTAAACAGTAACATCAAAGAGATTGAAATTCTTGCAAAGAAACAAGAATACCATGACGCAATAGTATTTTTAAACAGTATGGGTAACGACGTGGTAACTAACTATTTTAAGAAAGACGGCATAAACATACATAACATAATAACAGCTGTTCTTGTTCACGAAGTCTATAAAAAGATAGACAAAAAAGAGTTGAGCAGACTAATTGAAGACACTACTGCAATTGGTGGTGAGTTTATCTATATTGATGTAGTTGTGTCAAAGAATATTAACATAAATTACGACAGCATCGAGAGACTGTTGACAGAAGAAGAGAAAAAATACAACGTAGCGAATATTTTGTATGACATGATAGACAAAAACAGCAACATATCGAACATACTATCTGAGTATGTAGACACAGATCAGAAGATACGTCGATTATTGGACAGCAAAATAGTTGTGCCAATTGTTGATGATTTTCTGTTATATCACAAAGACAGTGAACGTTATGAGTCGCAAAAATCTAGTATGAAATCAGCAGACAAGAAACAGTCTCTAACAAAAGTTAAATACATTGTTGACAAGATCGATTCTGCATCAAAATATAATACTGTGGCAGACAAAGATAAAGCAGATGATATTTGGTACTTGCCTAATCTTTATTCTAAATATCTGTTGGTAAATTACTATGAAAATATAAGCATCTTAAATAAGATAATGACAGTAGAGAAGATTACTGACAATTATGAGTATTATCACGACTTTTTTGAGTACTTCTACTATCCTTTTGTAAATTTCAAGACCTCAAACAAATATTCGTTCAGAACAAATCTTAACAAGACAACTGACACAATACGCGTCCCATATAAAAATAAACTGTTTTGGCATGCCAGTTCTAGAAACACACCGATCGATATCGTGGGTTTAATGTTTAAACCAAGTAATATTCCAGTTGAATGTGTTGAATTGACTGATAAAAGCATAATCAACAACAGCAATGTTGAAAACACATACGAAGCATTTATTGACAAGATAAAAACAGTCATACTTGACACTGGTAACAATTTTAAGCCTGTACTATGGCTGTTTGATATGGATAAATATACTGTCAACACGACGACTTACGAGAAAAAAGACGAACTAACACATGCAGAGATAGCAAAATTAACAACATCGAATATATATGACAAGCTTATTGAAATTGTCTATCTTTTGATTACAGATATTTTAGAAAAACATAAGACTGTGCCAATACAGTTAGCAAAGAAGATTGTTTCTCTGATTGAAGAGAGTTTTATCGAGATACCAAAAATGTCAGAATATTATCAAAAGCTAGTAGATCTAATCTATTTTAAGAAATCACATAAAGTAGCAGATATTCTTGATAAGAACGAAGATAAAATCATCGATTACAAAGAGTTAAAAACTCCGAGAGTAAAAAACAGTGAGAATAGTTTTAGAGTGACAGTAACAACTGACGTTGAAACTGATACTGCAAAAGAAGCAGTATTCAATACGAGTTACGTATGTCAACACAATATAACATGGAACAGCATTGTATCATTGAAACGTTCTGATCCAAACAGATTTGTGAATGTGCTTGAAGACTTTATGAAACAGTATATCATAATGAATCAGAACAGAGCATATGTATGTAGAAGTTGTGGCTATAACATCAATATTCAACAGTATGACATAGATGGCAATTTTGACAGTGATACTGGTCAGTTTGTGCCATTTGGTTTCTCTCTGAACATTGATCTTTCTGAACTTCCTGAATATAAAGCACTGACATTAGTTATAACTAATATCGAGTCACAAATAGAAAAGATAGCCACAATAGCCAACATACAACTGTTTTATGGAAAAGGTGTTAAGTCGAGACGTGTTACCTTAGTGAAGAGTATAATAGACCTTGTTCAAGAGAACAACAAAGAGATTATTAAAGCAAACAGAGTATCTAATGGGTTTGACGGCGCAAAATATGGTATAATCCCAAGTGTTGCAAGCTCATTTAAAATAGGTTTTGAGTTAGACAACATGATATATTCACATTCAGCAAATTCTAAGACACTCGCAAACAGATATAAGAAGAACTACGTTTACAGCTATATAATTGTGTCAATACTGTTTGAATTAAACGATAGTCATCTGCTACTTTTACGTTTAGGCGACAAGATATGTAACTATGAAGTGTTTAACACAAAAGCTAAACATCTGCTAGACAACAATAAGTTAATAGTGAACAAAGAGTTAGAGACTGACAAGCTAAACAATTACAATTTGCTAGCATATAGTGTATATTACTTTTCATGTGTTATTGTGAGATATGGTTTATGGAATTTTGATATTGGCGAAGTTAAAAGCAAAGAGAAAGAGTTTACAATCAAGATTAAAATTATTGTTGACACAATAATGTCTGTTATGAACAGTCTAATAGTAAACAGCGATAAGAGTGATGTGTTACATAAATTTGCGTACAAGTATTTTGTAAAGCTGTCAACTATGTTTAACAAAGATAAAACTATAATTTCTCTAAAGAAACACACTGATAATGTAAAACAAGAGACTGGTGATGTCAAAACAGAGATGATGCCACTGTTTGGGGAGTATGCACAAAAACTGGATGACAAGATTTATGCAGAGCCAAGGACTATGTTCAACAAAATGGACAAGAGAAAATCAATAAAAGCAGGATCGCTGAACACTGAATACATATCTAAAAAAGTGTTAACTTTGCGTAACGGTGTTACAAAAGACAACATGTACATCTCGTTATGTGATAATGACAAAGATAGCAAATTCAACAAAAATATTTGCAAAGATTTCAAGGAAGGTAATATAACAGACAACAATTATATCGATTATCTGAACCACTCTAAATTATTTAGTGCAAGAGACAAAGCAGTAAACAAGATGTACACTGACATCTTAAAAGACAATTTGCGCAAAGAAACAATGATTAAAAACAGTTTAGGAAAATACAAATCAAACACTTCTGTTAAACAGTTTGTAGAAAACATCAAGAACATTACAGGAGCTACTTTCAAGCTGAACGATAGAGTAATTGATATGCTGTCTGACAAATTTACTATTCTTGTCGACAATAGAGGTGCAATGGCTAATCCGCAACCAGTATTGAAAGGCGACATAGAGAATTTGACAGGTAATTTAACGATTAAAAAAAATGACAAAGAGTTTACTGAAAAGAAAACAGATAACATATACTCTTTTAACTATCATGGCAAAGTTGATATATATTTTGACTATGTAACACATGCTCTTCTTGGCTACAAAGAAGATAATAAGATAAAACATGTGAAAGAACACGTAAAAGGGTTGTCGATTGATCTCAGCGTTCAGAATAAGCTCCGATTCATGGGATTTAGCAAGCTAAACTATTTTGACGTGAAGTATAGCGACATATTTATCGACAGACTAAACAATCTAAAGAACATTTTTAGTTACATACAGAGACTTTATAACAACATGTTTTTTAGAACGAAAACAGTTGTTTCTGATGAGGATATTACATTTGAAGAAGAGATAATACAAAACTACAAGAGTAAATTCAGAGGAATAGAGAGAAAGCAGTTGTTTAAAGACTGGGATGCAATGTTGCATATAACACCGACACATATAGATGACAACAGTGTTCGTAAATATATTAGCATTATCGATACTGTCGATAAAGACACTAACGGCAATGTACTGCTGAACTATATTGTCGATAGTATGGACAGTTTAATAAATAGTTATAGTAACCGCATAGAGAAAATGAACATTATTAATTTCTTTGTTGAAGTAATAAATTATGTGTACAGCGAGTTAAACAAAGACTCTGTTGTTAACACATTAGAACTCAAACAGTTTCAATACAGATTAGATTCTAGTGGTTATGTTTATGACAATGAAGACATGAACTATCTTGCTAGATCTGTCGAAGAACATACAGAAGGACTCTATGGCGAGTACATTGACTCTGACGCAGACGAAGCAGACAAGAACGCAAAACACGATGATAAAGAAGAGAGTGATGCAATTGATGTTGATGGAGAATTTGATTATGAAGGAAACTACGAAAAACATGATGTTTAACAACGAAATCATTTTCATGACAGATAAAAAGTTGATATACCAAACTTTGGTAGTATATCAATTATATCTAATTATGTCTGTTGGTGCTTAGATATTTTGCAACAATATTTATATATATCTGTATGATATATATAAATGGAAGAACTAATATTGATTGGACTAATAATGGTCGTTATGTTCTTTGTTTTAAATAAAAACAAAGGCAAAAAGACTAATAGAAAAACACACAAGACATTAAAAGGAGGTAATATGCCAACATATGACAAGTATCGTATTAACGAGATAGTTACAGAAGTAAAAAAGATAAGAATAAAACCATTTATTAACGATATCAAGTTTCATAACCATTTTAGAGACATAATGACAGCAGTCGACAACATGCTTCCTGTACAGAAACAAGTGTTTAACAGAAACAATATGCCAGCTAAATATGAGAATGGCAACTACAAGGAGTGTAAAGAGATTGCGCAAGACTTTGTTATAACTCTGAAAAATCACATAAAACGGTTGCCAAATGAGCGAACGGCCAACAGCGGTTGGGACGAAGCATTGCCAGATCCGAATGTAAAATCTGGGTGGGATAAGTTCACAGAGAAAGTGGGAATACCTTCATCATTATATGAAGACCCTGCAAAAAATGGGAACATATTCTTGATTGATATCTTTAATATTGAAAAACATTACACAGAAGACGAAACAAGATATCTATTTGTAATGATTGTTGGCAAAGAGTATATAGAAGACCAAGCAATGATAAGAGTTGCAGTAGTAAAAGACAATAAATGTAACAAGGAACAGAGAGGCAAACTTACATTAGAAGAGATAAACATAGTTGGTTATCTTAGTGATTATGGTGACAGTGCAGAGCCTAAGAACACAAGAGAACCATTTTATGCGTTTAATCAGATGACAAAGAACGACGTAATAAACAATCATGAAATATTGTTGGAGTTAGAGAGAAATTTTGTTAAGAAAATGGACAGTGTTCAGACTATGTTAGGAACGACTGAAGCTGACACACGAATATTTGGTCCAGATCTCCCATCAAGATCAGAGCTAGAATCACATAAAGCAACAAGATCAATATTCGAAGATATGGAGGACAGATTTTTTTGATATAATAATTTCGAAAGAAAGAAAATATAAGATTATTGTTGGCAATAATTTTATGTATCTTTAATTTATACATTAGCTGATGGAAAGCTACTTAATAAACGCGGTGACTACATATATTATAATAATAGTGTTGCTTGCAACACTAAAACCAGAATATCTCTTTAAGAAAAACTCGCTATCATTTCCTGTCATATCAGTGCTCATTGCAATAACTGTCTTTTTCATATCTTACTGTTCTCATATGTTGTCAATATATGAACTACAGCGTATATAAACGGCTGTAGATGTATGATCTCTCTTCTTCCTTTAACCAACCTGCTTTCGTATTTTGCAGCAACATTGATTATGTGATGTTTTGTTGTCTCTGTTATATCTTTGTTAACAAATTCGTTTGTTATGTCTTTTATGATTTTAGACCCAGGAATGTTTGTGATCAATATCTTGTAAAAAGTGTCAATTGTCTCGTCAAGCGAATCTACTTTTCTTGTTCTCAACTGCTCTACTATATCTTTTATTGCTCTGTTATACGAATTATATGGACCTATATGATTTTTTTTATTTTCTAATATCCATAATGCGTCTTTTATGTTGCCATTTGATATTTTCTCGATGCATATAAGATCTTTTAGTTCTATGTTGATATCTTCTTTTGCTGAAACATATAAAACATAGTCAATCAATTGGTGTTCTGTTGGTCTTCGTGTATTAAAAATATTACATCTGCTTCTTAGCGGATCTAACACTTTAGATAGAGACGAAGAACATAGTATAAATCTACAGTTGCTGGAGAATTTCTCCATTGTTCTTCGCAAAGATGTCTGAGCATAATAAGATAGTTTTTGCACGTCATTTATTAGTACAGTCCTGAATTTTATGTCTGTCTGGAAAATATTAAAAGGCGTTCTTCTTGCATACTCTTTAACAACATCTTGGACAAGGTATCTATCAAAGTTAGTGTTGTTGGGTTCTATTATGATGTGATAGTTGCTTTGTTTTATTTTAATCTCGTTTGTAATGTTGCCGCTGCCTGTCACATTGTAAGTCACTTCTGAGATCTTGTTAATGTCTTTGTCGTATATCATTTCAAGGAACAGTCTTATGACTGTGCTTTTGCCAGATCCTTCTGGACCATAAAATATAACATTTGGCATGTCACTGTCTTTGCTCATTGCTTTTAACTGTTCTATTATATCAGTATTAAAGTGCATTTCATCAACATTTTGTGGACTGTATTTATCTATAAAAAACATATGTATAGAATATTGTTATCACTTTAATATAGATTTTTAACGTAATGATGTTCAATTTTATTTATTCTGTATAATTTTTTTATATACAATATGTTATATATATAGAAATGTTAGACAACGTTAAGAAAGAGCATATGAACATATTACACATTCTCGTTGTAGTAGGCCTTTTATATTTAGTATGGAAGGGTCATCAAAATGCCAAGACTGATCAAGATGTATGGATGCACAGGGCAGGACTTGCGCTGGGTGTTCTCTTAGTTGCATGCAATTTATGGTGCCTCTGGAAAAAGTATGGCGGCAGTCTTAGTAAAGTAGCTGGCAGTGGTCAGTCAGTATCTAACGAGGCTGAACAGGAGACTGATTCAGACTAAAAAAAGAACACTAATAATAGATTCAAATTATCTTATTTGAATTTATATGAAATATATTGGAGCACATATAAATACAGATCTTGTTATAGATTCTGTCATGGCTGCAGAAAAGTTAAAGTTAAACTGTGTACAAATATATATACATAATCCATTAAAACAGAAAGAATACCGTGACAAGAACCTAAAAAATAAAACAGTTGAATACATAAGGAACAGCAATATAAAAGTGTTTGCACACTCTTCATTTACGATAAACATAGCATCAAACTGGGACAAACACACATGGTGGATAAACATTCTGATTGATAGTATTAAGTATTGTGATTCTTTAGATATATCAGGCATCGTTGTTCATATTGGTAAACAATTGACTCTTTCACATGAAGAGGCTATGAACAATATGTATACTGGTCTTATCTATGTTCTTAATACAACAAAAGACTGTAAAGTAAAGTTGCTATTAGAAACCCCAGCAGGGCAAGGTACTGAGATGTGTTTTACTATTGAAGATCTGGGCTACTTTTATAAAAAATTTAGCGAGTCATCAAGATATAGAGACAAAGTAAAGATATGTGTTGACACTTGTCATCTGTTCGCATCTGGCTATAACATATCTTCAGAAACTGGTATAAAAGAGGTGTTCGAAAAGATAGATAAACACATTGGGTTTAACAATGTTAGTCTAATACATCTTAACGACAGTTATTACCCATTAAACTCACGTATTGATAGACACGAGAATTTAGGCAAAGGCTATATAGGAAAAGATGGAATAAAAGTCTTGTACTCTTTTTTTAAAGATAAAGTACCTATCGTTACAGAAACGCCTGTTGTAGGTCTGTTTGATGACGTTGAATTCATGATGAAAATATAGTTCATACTTCAACATTTGGCATGCCAGTAACTTGATTGTTTTGTCTTAGATGTACTTGATCATCTTTAGGAGCCGGAGACACAGTTTTTGCAAGCGATTGTTGTTTTAACTGTTCTTGACTCCTCTTTAATCTCAGTGCTAACTCTTGTAACTTGTTGAGAGTGTCAAGAGCTTTGTAAATATTGTTGATTGATATGACAAGTTTTTGTGCGTCTTCTAATCCGTATTTGCCTTCTTTAAAGTAAGAATCAAAAAGAGATCTCATATGATTAGCAGATGCTCTGGTTATATCCATGTCAACTAACTCAAGCTGATCATTTTGTTGTGCTGCCTGTTCTGACATAATATGATTTATTATACCATATTATTTACAATGTTTTACACGCAACATTAACAACAAATTTATCTATCATTTAGTTATATGAGGTTTGCAACTATAATAATCGTAACAATTATTTTGTTCATATTTATAATGACTGTATGCAAGACAGTTCGTGTCGAGAATTATGATTCTATCAAAGAACAAACCACACTTGTTGACTGCGCAAAAATATGTAGGACAACAAACAACTGTATTGGGTTTGGTCATAATAAAGAAGATGGGACATGTTACATGTCAAACAGACCGTTGTTTGGTGTCAAAGATCCTGATGCAAAATATTCTGACGAGTTTGACGAATCGCACTTAATATGCAACAAGATAGATCCTGTCACGAGTATAGAAAATATATTAACCAAATCACAATTGATCAATAATGCTGCATATAGATGTCTTACTGTAAAAGGTCAACCGGCAAGTCTATTTTTGAGTAGAGACGACCGATTTAAAAAAATAAAAGATTTAGACTATTTGTACAGATTTGAGATGGCAGAACCATATGTTGTGAGAGAATATGACTGGGACAGAGAAGGATATCCAGATGAGATCTATATAAACAAATCTAAGTTAATCAGCGACATGTTGTCGACTGATCCAGGTCATGTTCTCGAAACAAAAACTAAAATTGTTAGACGTCCTGAACATTTTGATAGAGTAATTGACAAAATAGAAGAAGACTATGTAGAATATGAAGAGTTTAATGTGGGAGACTATCTTAAGCCGTATCACTGCATAAACGACTTGACAAAGAAACGATGTATGATGAAGTGCAACGACGATGAAGAATGCGTCGGATTTGAATTTAATCCTGAAATAAAGAGGTTTAGCAACAGCACGGGTGAAGAAGAGACATCAAAAGATTTGTGTTGCATGAAGAAAAACATTGGACCTTTTGTACTTAGAGAAAACGAATATTCTTTCTATAAAGACGGCAGGTTTTATCTTAAAAGCAAATACTATCCACTATCAGATGAGAGTATTGACGTATCAGATGAGAGTATTGACGTAACAGATGAGAGTATTGACGTATCAGATGAGAGTATTGACGTATCAGATGAGAGTATTGACGTAACAGATGAGAGTATTGACACAACAAACCAGGCCATAGAGTGAAGTGTATATACCGTAGCTAAATATTTTTAGTCTTCAAAAATTATATATTTAATTTTATATTAAAATTAAGTATAAAAGGCTAATTACAAGCGCTGTTTGAATCTAAATTAAGATGTAAAAGATTCTTCATATGTATTATTATATATGGAAAATTCATTTGTTGTCAGATTGTAAAGATTGTGGATTGATTGTAGACCGAGACATAAATGGTAGCATAAATATAATGCTAAAAGGATTGAGTGAAGTGAAAAAGTCTTAGTTATCGAGACTATAAATAAAGTATTGGTCATATTT
>JACCDN010575822.1_pt1 | contig 26692 bp, 28 predicted proteins | sample 7441691 | NCBI WGS metagenome assembly JACCDN01 (sample SAMN15323439, study PRJNA562643) | freshwater metagenome | isolation source: river surface water | place: USA:Blue River Watershed | collected 2017-08-16 | reverse complement strand
CTGAAAATTATTTTTTAAACAGAGCAATCACGGGACAGTATCCACCTGGGAGTGTGTTTAAGATGGTCACCGCATATGCAGGGCTAGCCAGTGACAAAATAAAAGCAGATACAGAAATCGAGGATACTGGGGAAATAAAAATAGGTGAGTATAGGTATGGCACCTGGAACTTTGATCAGGCAGGGAAGAAAGAAGGTAACCTTAGTTTAACTCGTGCGCTCTCGCGGAGTAACGATATTTATTTTTATCGGGTGGGGGAATTGGTTGGAGTAAAGGATCTGGTAACAATGGCTCGCAATTTTGGCCTAGGCAGTACTACGGGAATAGAGTTAGGAGGAGAATCAGAGGGATTGGTGCCTGACCCGCTCTGGAAAGAGAGACGTACGGGAGAGTCCTGGTTTTTGGGTAATACCTACCATCTCGCAATAGGTCAGGGCGACCTCCTAACCACGCCACTGCAAGTCGCTCGGATGAGCGTAGCGAGTGTGACTGGCAGAGTTTGTCAGTCCAAGATCGTAGATGATACCGAAGCAGAATGTAGTGACCTAGATATCCCTACACTTGATATCGAGGCTATCAAAGAAGGGATGAGAGCGGCATGTGCGACTGGCGGGACAGCGTACCCATTCTTTAACTTTGAACCATATGTGTTATGTAAAACAGGTACTGCGCAGCATGCAGGGCAAACAGATGAAGATGATCTCCCTCATGCCTGGATTACAGTCGCCTATCCGGGTGAAAATCCAGAGTTAGTTATAACAGTACTTGTTGAGTCGGGAGGTGAGGGGTCTGCAGTCGCTGGACCGATTGCTAAACAGATTCTCGAAGAGTGGAAGGGGTTGGGTAATTAGCTAGGATAGGATAAAATAAAGTTACTGCCACCTTAGCTCAGTTGGTTAGAGCGGCTGTTTTGTAAACAGCAGGTCCAGGGTTCGATTCCCCGAGGTGGCTCAGCAATTAAAAGAGGAAAGAAAAATTTTACGAAGGATTAGGTGGTTGGAGCAGGAGCGGGCGCTGGATTTGCATCTGCTGCGACACCTGCTTTGAGCGACTCTAGTTCTTTTTGGATCTCGGCAAGTGCGGCTTCGTCACTACTAGGAGTAGATGCTGGTCCACCTAGTGGCTCAGGGGATGGGAGTGGTGCTTCTGTCGGCATAGCGGGTGCTGGACTAGGTGTATTGATGGTTGGTAGAGGTGGGAGATCTAGTGGAGGGACGCTGAGAGGAGTGGTTGGCGCGACGGGTGGAGTCACTGGCTCGGCAACTGGAGGCATGGCGGGTGCGACTGCTGGTTCGAGAACAGGAGACTCTAGGGTAGGTAGAGGTGGTAGATCCAATGGAGGCGGTGTTAATGGCTTAGGTGTTGCTGGTGCTGGAGCATCAGTAGGTTGTGGTGCTATCGGGTCGGTGCCTGGCTGTGCGGTACCACCTAGCTTAGCTATAGTCTCATCAGCTAGCTTCATCCGACGCTCGGTCGCCTTTTGAAAGATCTCTAGTTCTTTGACAATGGTTGGAAAGACTTTGGGGAGATCAGGCTCAGTCGTATTATTGATAATATCGATGAGATTGATTTTGATAGGCTCACGCAGTGGTGAGTCAATCAAGAGATTGATAAGTGTTTGCTTATTTATTGTATCGGGCATTACATACACTTTATAGTTTTAACTAGCTGCATGTCAATAGGGTATTATCACTTGTTAAAGTTGGTTAAGATGTTGTTGAAATCTAGGATGGTATAGGGATTACCAAAACTCGTGATCAATAGATTAAAGTCTAGTAGATTGACGCGTCCGTCTTTGTTTAGATCGCCGGGAGTTAAAGATAGGACAGAGGGCGAGGGGATAGGTGAAGGAGGGAGAGAGGGACTAGGAGTAGGAGTCACTTGATTTAAGGTAGCAGGTTGAGGATAAGCGTTAGCCAAAAAGACTGCAAGCTGAGCGCGCGTTACTTCGTTATTTGGACAAAAGTTGAGAGGACTCGCGTTACAACCACTCGTGATTTTATCTGTATAAAGTTTTTGGGCCCAGGGTCCAGCGGGACTTGTGAGTGGTAGATCGCTAAAGACACTGCTGGTATAGCTCGGGATAGTAGGTCCGTATTTGGCTCTACCGAGCATGATGGCGAGGTCAGCTCTAGTGACTATTTTGTCTGGACAGAATTTGTTGGTTTCACAAGGTAGTGCAATGCCATCGATACCGAGCTGGTTGATCCAGGGCGCACTCCAGAGAGCTGATGGAACATCGCTATATATAACAGTTCGTGAGCTCGGGACATACCCTGGCCCGTACTTGGCGCGCATTAGAGCTATAGCAACCTCCGTTTTGGTAGCTTTTTGGTCTGTCACAAAATTGACCTCTGAGACAGGGAGGATCTGCATGCGCAGTAGCGAAAGTTGGATGGGTCTAAAGAGGGGATGGGTTGGATATATATCAAAAGCAGGGTAGAGAATAGATCCGGCACTAAGGAGTACACTCTGCACAGCTACTGGGTTAACATCACGAGGTTTGATTTGATTAGCTGCAGAGAGCGCCGCGAGCGCGCCAGCCGCTTGGCCTGTTGCCATAGTGATGGGCTGGAGTCTAGCGGCACCGTTTACGAGACGAGAGACAGAGATGTTTTTTTCGGCTGCTATTAAGCCGTCGATGTTGTTTGAAATCAAAGACTCAATTGGTATCTGGAATGGCCCAGTTCCGCTATTATCACTTTTATTTTCAAAAATAGTTTCTAGAGTATTGTCAGTATTACAATTATGCAAATCCGTATGATAATCTCCGACAGCGATGCTAGTAGGTATGATTCTAATCGCTCGTTTGGGGTTACCTGTACGATAGATATCTTTGGCAGTGAGGGTGGTTAGTCCTATCATACGGCGAGCTTCACGAACATATGGAATAACGGGCAGGTTATACTCTAGTGCTTTGAGCTCTGCAGGGATGTTAGAACATGCCTGAGATCGGTTGTATGGTGTGTCGTAACCCTCTTCTGTCGCAACGGACCAGTCTGATAACCCAAGTTCAGTTTGGAGATAATAGATGAACTGGAGGGTATGCAACTTTGCATTACAGTTGGCATTTTTACGCGCAATGGGATCCTCTAAGTAGCTCTGTGCATTAGGGATAGCAAAGTCGTTAGCCCAGTTGATCCCAGTCTTGGTAATATCGCTGCTAGTCGAACTGGAGTTGGGCATACCACGATAGGCGTTATGGAGCGAAACTGAGTAGGGGTATTGACCGTTAAATGATTCACTCCCATTTCTAGTGACTATCGAAGCAAATTTTTGTCTGGTTGATGCATCATATCCAGGGGGAGGAGTTTTGATTTTTAATTCTTCGGGTACGCCTGTTGGGTATTTTTTGACGACTGCTAAATATGTGATGTCCTGGATGCAGGCGTTTGGATTGGGACTAGTGTTAGTAGCGTTACCATAGCGATAATCTGCCTGAGCTAGGGGGAGGATGTCGCCGTACTCTGTAGCATCTATGACCAATCTAGTTGATATAGTTGTTTGATTGTTTAGCTCAACACCAGTGATTTGAGATCCATCTTTGTTTACCTTGGTTATTTTAGTATTGTATGCAAGAGTAATGTTAGGTTCGTTTTTGACCATATCCCCCAAGATCTTGCGAGCTACGTGTGGCTCAGGGCAGACAGTGTTGGGCATAAAGTAGCAGGTACCTGGACTTAAGCCTTTTTGCGCGTAGTACTCTTTGACTTTGGTGATATATTCTTCGGAGAGTCCAGAGTTCCACTTCCAGGATCCTATATCGGTCGAGGTAACAGCTGCAGCTCCAATCTGGCCACCCAGTAGATCTGTCTCTTCGGTTAAGAGTACGTTACTACCCATTCTGGCAGCCTGGATTGCAGCCGATATACCGCCAGTTCCAGCACCGGCAACTACCACGCTATAGCTCGAGCCGGATCCTATCTGATTGATCCCGAGAGGCGTAGGTTTGAGTTGATAGAATCCGAAGGTAGCAAGTAGTAATAGGATGGCAGCGAAAATGAGTGCTTTTTTTGACATAAATATCGATCTTAATCAAATATACTACAGCTCGCTGATCTACACACTTGTATGGCGGTAGGGGGCAGTGGTAGAATACCCACATGGCAAAAGCAAAAAAAGGTCCACGACAATTGTTTGGTCTCGCATGTACTGTGTGTAAAAAGTTTAATTACATCACTACACGCAACAAACTAAATACACCAGAAAAATTGACTCCAAGTAAATATTGCTCTACCTGTCGCAAGCATACAGAGCACAAAGAGTCTAAGAAGCTAAAATAGTCTAAAGTTTCAAGTACCTAGTTTGTAAATTTGTTTAGTTTATTTGATTTTTCGGTGAAGTTTGAGGATGTTGTCGGCGCCCCTAGCAATAGTAGGAGCGAGACGGCGCGCGCGAGTGAGTGCTAGCTCAACCCAGGGTAGTTTGCCCTCGATTGGCATCGTAGTAATAGCTTTTAGTTGAGGGATGATGTTTTCGATATCGGCTCTTAGAGAGACTCCCCAGCTCTCGGTCACAGCTCGGATATTTTCTTCCCATTCACCCCAAGGTTTTAGGGTAAGAAGGAAACAACCAGCAGCCACGGCTTCGTAAGCCATATCACCGCTCGGCTTGCTGATAAATCCATCTGCCCAGGGAAAAATATAATCAAGGAGTAGTTCGTTAGCACCGATGATGTCATTGTCCCTAAAGATTCGGAAAGAGGATTGATCATCGTTTAGTTCTCCTACTTTAATACTGTGGGTTTTGGCGAAAATGTTAAACATGGTCTCAAAATCTTCGTGAACCCCGGCGTAAGCGGCTATATGAACTTCGCCTTTTTTGATTGCGGGCGCTAGGTGAACTAGGAGATTTTGGATTTCGTCTTTGTTGGTGCCGAGCCCACCAGTAGTTAGAGCGAGGCGGAGTGGGCGGTAGCGATAGCCGCGAATAGCAGTATTTTTATCTTTGACTGGGATCCGTGGATCTACAGGGCAGCCTGTCACATGTACGCGGGACTGGTCGATCTTGTGGCCGAGGATGTAGCCTAGTTCGATTACCCGAGCCTTAGTAGCTTCGTCAAAAACGGCCCAGGTTAGTTTGGGATTATCTGCGTGAGTCAGGTATTGTGGGCGAACGTGAGGATCGGTTACTACCTGCAACACAGTTTTGCCATTTTCGAGGAGGATATTGCCTGCTTCGTAGTGGAGACTAATGATGGGGCGCTGCACACGACCGGTTACGTAGGTGAGACCACCTCTGATAGCGGACGTGAGTGGGAGCTGATTACGAAGCCTAGTATCCATGAGATCTTTGAGTTCTTTTAATAGTGGAGAACGGGCAATGAGGCGACCCATCCTCTGTGTAAACATGATTTTGGGCCAGTCCCGAGCCGAGACGTAGTTGGTAGGATCAATCATCCAAAAGGTTTTTTTGCCACGGGTCGCTGCAACAACTAATGCGTTCGCCATGCTGTAGTGGGCGCGAGAGAATGTGACATCGGGAGTATCAACACCGGGGTCTTCGCCGAATTTTTCCTTTAGTTCGTTCTTGAATGTAGCGCTCACGGTCACGATCGGGATATCGACTGTCTCTAATAAATGGCGTTCTTCGTGGGCGGTACGTTTGAACTCTAGATCTTCGGGGATAGGGGAGTGAGTGAGATTGGGCATAACTACACTTTAACTGTTTGGTACCTGGTTTTGCAATAGCAAGTTACTGGGATCAAGGTAGCTAATTAGGTGAGTTGGTATCCATTCTTCCAACGTGGCGCAAACCCAGCCATAAATGCAAAAAGTTGAGCTTTTAGTCGAGACTCTCCGCGACTAGTTATTGCGGAAATCATGGCTTTTTTGAACTCATTAAAGTTGTTGCCTTTATAATTTAGCTTGCCATTACTAAAACAGTATGTGCAGAACTTATCGTGTTCACGGTTTATCCCCTTAGGGTCTTTGGCAAACGGCATCAGACAGCTATCACAATTACCGATTAAAGATTTTTTCATAGCTTAAATATATCAAATTTTTGAATGAGAAGAACTATCCTAATGTATCCAAAATATAACTGCAGAGAATGGCGAAGTGCGTGAGAACGTTGATGGCTATTGTATACTTGATTATTGATGACTGAGTTTGTTCTGACATTATTAGCGTTACTTATTTTAGTTAGAGGGTTGTGGGGATTTGGATGTTTCGTGTCCGGTAGAGGTGCAAAGTACTACAATTTTCGCTTGAGTGAATCAACTAGACACGACCTTACTTGGTTTCAAGAATATGTATTGTGGAAAAGTACTTTACTCTGGGTAGGAACAAAAAATAATCCTAATAATTCAGAAAGAGTATATCTTCTAGTCTTAAGTACAAGTCAGATCGTCGCAGGAATTATTTTGCTAACAAGTGATTTGGTAAGATAGTTATTGCTTTAAATATAAGTATGCAGGGATTAGTGGAGGATGTGAGAACTTTGGTTCGAACAGTTGAGGTGTCTAGACAAAAAGCAAACTAGTCCTATAATTAGTGAATGGCAAAAAAACAGAAAGAAAAAGAACCATTTGGAACTCGTGGGTATGCAGTTGTAGCAAATGACCCACGAGCTCAAGCAATAATTAACGAAACATTAAGAGATACTGGGTCAGGTGAATTGGAAATTTACAACCCAGATGGAACATTAGTTCCCTTTATGCTCCAAGCGGAGAGCATTGAAGAGCGTGACACCTTCATTGTGATGTTAAACACTTTATATAAGATTTCACTCAGTAATGGTAGAAAGTAGACTGAATAAATACATCAAAATGTATCACTGCAGGGACTGGTGGAGGATGTGAGAACCTATCTAATAACAGATTCTCCTACAAGGTGTGGGGAACCGTCCTCTGCAATGGTAATATCATATCCTTGAATGCTGATTATGTCTGCATTCTTGTCTAATGTTAGTTGGAAAATGGTAGATTCTGTAGTCCCAGGTAGAGTTTGATCAAAAGTGGTATTGCCAAGTGAGTAGAAAACAGGCTTAGAGTTGACATATGAAGGAATTTGTCCGTTTTCTGTTTGCACTACATGTGGGTGAGTGCCAACTACCAGATCTGCACCAGCTAGTGTAAAAGCATTCGCAAAGTTAATTTGAGAACTGGACGGGGTGGTTTGATATTCTCCTCCCCAGTGCACGGAGAGTATAAGAAAGTCCACAGCTGGATCATATTCTTGAATTATTGATGCTGTCTCATCTCGTAGAGAGTCATAGTGTCCGTTAGTTGCAAAATCGAAACCAAGAAAACCAATTGTTATTCCATTGATTTCTGTGGAATAAAACGTGTGCTCTGGGTCATATGAGTTGTAAAATGGGACTTTGTTTTCTGTTAATATTTGCTGAGTTGATTCATATCCATTACCTTCTGGGAAATCATGAGAGTGATTGTTGGCGGTACTGAGTACAAATGGATATTGGGTAAATTGATCTGCAAATTCTGGGCTGCCACAGAGTGTCATGCCATTTGATGTTAGTCCGCAGTTGGGAGCGATAATACTTTCTAGGTTGGCTACAACTAAATTGCTTGCTGACAAAAGAGCTTCGAAATTTGGATCGTCGTCGAAGAGGTTAAAGTCATTGTCTTGGTGAGCAGTGACATTAACCTTTCTGCCAACACTTACATCACCCAAAAGCGTAATGGTGGTTAGCAAATCGTTTGTTTGTCCTTGTTCTGTGCTATGAGGAATAGTAGTGCTTGAGACTGTAGTTTCTTCGAGAGTTGGGCTAGGAGTTACTACATAGGTTTTGCGTAAAGGAGTGTGGTCGGGTTGAGAAGATGCACAAGCAGTTACTATTGCTATCGTTAATAGTCCAAGTAAAAAAGTAGAAATAGAACGAGATTCAAGTCTCTTCAGGAGCTCTTTCATTGCGGGAATTTAACAGAATAGTCTGGAAAAGTCAAGTTATAGGACTATTTGCAGGGACTGGTGGAGAGAGTGAGAACCTATTTGCTCAATTCAAGTGCTAATGTTGCTGTGACATAATGATTGTATGAATGATGGTGGTGCTGAAAAAACGATTGTGATTCACACTGATAATTTCTTGCGAAATGAATTGATTACAGTAAAACGACTTGTTGCTCTTCAGGAAAATTTGAGGAGATTATTAACAGAGGCGGAGAATACTGGTAAGCGTATAGTCAGAATGGATCGCTCATCCCCGGATGAAATAGGGGAAGCTGATGTGTACATAGTTGGTGATGATATTTCCTCTAAAGAGGCGTTGCGAGTAATAAATCCAGGCGATGTTATTAATTTAGCTGGTTTGTATGAAAATGTTTGTCTCGCGATGGTTTTTCGTGAGGCAGAAAGCATTGGTGCTCATCCGACAATTCTGGAAGATATGACAATTGACATGAGTGGTGATTGGGGTGAATAGATGACTATATCAAAATAGATCACTGCAGGGATGGAAGGAATCGAACCTTCGTTAGAGGTTTTGGAGACCTCCGTCCTACCGCTGAACGACATCCCTAGGTAGTGGGCTTATTTTAACCTATCTCGTATAATCTGTCCCTATGAATCGTAAATTCGGAGGAGAGCTTGTTACTGGGGCATTAGTGTCGATCATACTGAGAGAGGGGTGGATGCAGATACCTGAGGAGACTAGAGTGTTAATGTGTTCGATTATGGTTTGTCTCGGACCGGTTGGGGTGGGATTATTTTTTGCTATTGCTAATAATGCTAAATGGATGCGGAGTGGTAAAGACTAAAGTAATAGATTGCTGACAAAGCTAATCGCAGGACTAATGAGTGCAGAAATAGGGGAGGTGCCGCCGGCGATCGGGAGTAAGAGCATGATCAGGATTAATGTCCCATACTGGCGCATAAGATTGTCATATTCGAGCGCGAGATCAGATGAGAGAAAGCCTTTGAGAATTTTTTCTCCATCCAGAGGAAAAACGGGGACTAGGTTAAAAATAGCGAGTGAGATATTGATCATGATCATGAGGGGGATAACCCCAGCAAGCAAACTGCCAGCGACAAAAAAGTTGGAGACGATGGATAAAATGATGGCGAGGATTATATTGCTCGCGGGTCCGGCGAGTGCGATTAGAGCTGTATCTCTCCTAGGATTACGTAGGTTATAGGGATCAAACTCGACGGGTCTACCCCAGCCAAATCCGACTACTAAGATCAGGATGGTACCGAGTGGGTCCAGGTGGGCGCGGGGATCTAGAGTTACGCGACCGTTTGCACGCGGCGTTGGATCTCCCAAGGTGTCGGCTACTTTGGCATGTGAATATTCGTGAATGGTTAGGGCGACTACAAGACTGATCGCCCAGATAAAGAAGACAACGGGATTAGTAAAGAGGGTTGACAGCATCTGTATAGTATAGCGTATGAATCAACACGAGATCGAAGCTCTAATGAATAATGAGGAAGCTAAGCGTATCAGTAGTAGTATTACTGAGAGTGCCATGAAATTGGCTATCAAACCAATACCTCCAGACTATGGCGTGTTCTTTGTGCTTAATTTTGACATTGAGATATATCGAGAATATCTGAAAGGTCGTGACGATCATAGCGATCTCGAAAGAGTTTTGGGTATTATGAAGACTTTTCATGAAGCTCATGGAATAGGACTGCTCCGAAACTTAGGTTTAGTACTTGACGATTCAGATTAAATTTGATACACTATGGGACATATGAAAAAACTCATTGCACTGTTTGTGTTTAGTTTTTTATTCGCTGCTGCCACCCCAGCTATAGCTAGGGAAGGTGCGATAGATCTAACTAACTCTAGCGTATCCTGCAAAGGAATTTCGCTTTTTCAGAGTGGATCTTACCGTGTATTTGGACGCTGCGATGGCCTAGTTTACCCACACGAGACTACCTATAACAAGTATGTTCTCTGGGGCAAGACTGTCTCTAGAGGTGAACTTATCAGAATAGGGGCAGTGGATGCTGGATATTTCTCTGGCAACATTGCTAGCCCGTTTGGTGACATGGTAATAACTGCTGAGACAGACAACCTAGTGCGTAAGCCTAGCGATAAAGTAGTAGTCTCTGGTAAGTTAACTGTTTTTGATTTTGATAAATCCAAAGTAACCACTACCACTACGACAACTGCCGCGACTCCTGTAGCCTCGACTACTAATAGTGGTATGACCGTACAAAATGCGAGCACCACCACTACCAGTACTGCGGGCAGTGTGGTTGGGCGTATCCTGACATCACTCTTGGTTATCATCCTAGTGATAGTGGGTATCGCGATTGGGGCATCACTGATATTTAGAAATAGGGGTAGTGTAAGTCACTAAGAAGAGTAGGTATGGGTTTTGCTTGTAGCGCGTTAAAGATAGAATCATGGTCAAATGGTAACAGAGGACATATTAAGTATAACTTCTGCGACTACTTTATTGAACTAGATAAACTCGGAGTTCCAGTAGATCAGCAGGTTGAACTGTTTAATCAAGCACTTAAACTTGGTGCGGCATATATGGGAGCTATTTATAGTCCAATGAATGACAGGCCAGCCCCAGCTTTAATGTGTAATAAAAAAGATGATTGCCCAATAAGAGCGAGAATACTAGCATCGAGTCAAACTTCCACTGAATAGATTTTTATGTTAGAATAATATTCTTATGGCAAACATGTGTGATTTTTGTGGTAAAAAGCGTGATGTAGGACACAACGTTTCTCACGCCAAGAACCGCACCCAGAGAGTACGCAAACCAAACCTCCACACCCACCGTATGCAGCTAGGTGAAGCTAGGCTTAGACTACGACTCTGCACCAAGTGCTTGCGCAGTGTTAAGGGTCGCGTAACCAAAGTAGCTGCAGCTACTGCTTAAACCAAGTTTCTCGATAGCGTTTTGGTATATACTTGAAGGGTATGACTGCTGCCCTAACGACCCATCTGGTTACTATCCCACGCGAAACAGAGGTTACGCCTGAGTCGGCGGCCACATTCCTCTCAACCTTCCCTCGTATTCTACACAAATCTCTCTTTGATATCTGGATTAAAGGAGAGCCAAAGCCTGTTGTGGCTCTTGAGATAGGGGTATGGGAGCAGAAAATACGCTTTTTGGTGACCTGCTCCACTTACCTCTCACAGTTTGTGACTGCCCAGATCCAATCTACTTATCCGCTCGCAACCATTACCCCCATAACCGATCCACTCTCAAATATAGGAGGGGAGCTTAATGTGGGAGAGCTAAAACTTAGACTAGCTTCTTTTTATCCATTAAAAACATGGAGCGACTTTCGCGACACAGACCCCATCAATTCATACCTATCGGTACTGTCCAAAGCTGAGCCAGGTGAAGTAATCTGGCTGTCCTGGGTCCTATCTAGCGCACCTGAGGGCTGGCAGGGTGAGGGCAGGAGTGCGCTAGACCGAGGGCGATCCATGGGGGTGACCCAGAATGCGCAGGGATACTCCGAGCGTCGGGGGACACTACCCAATGCTCGCGGAATTGAGGAGAAGATAGGACATGAGGGATTTGGCGTCAGTTTTCGGGTAGGGACAAACCGATCTGGGAGGTTAGCGGAGCTATCTAGTGTCTTTGGCGTCTTCTCGCGACCAGACGGGAATAGCTGGTCTCTCTCGACCCCATTATTTGGGATGGAGGGCGCACGTCGGGCGCTAGTGATGCGTAAACCGGCTGGCAAGAGAGTAATCTCTGTGCCAGAGATGGCGACCCTATGGCACTTACCTAGTGAAAAAGTAAAGATCCCAATGATCGTCTGGGGAGCACGTGTATTCTCCGAACCTCCCGAGAACCTACCGGTTGCCGAGGGAGCGAGTGATGAAGAAAAGGCCAAGATTAACTTTTTTGCCCGAACAATATTTAAAAATCGTGATTTAATTTTTGGAATAAAAGAGACAGATAGGCGTCGCCATATCTGGAGTATCGGTAAGACGGGGACGGGCAAGAGTACACTCATCGCCAATATGGCGATTGATGATATTAAAAAAGGGCGGGGGATCGCGATAATAGACCCGCACGGCGACCTATCTGAGACGATACTAGACTATATCCCAGCGAGCCGGATCAACGATGTTATTTACTTTAATCCAATAGATCGAGACCGACCAGTTAGATTAAACATCCTCGAAGTCAAAGACCAGACTCAGCGTGAGCTGATAGTCAGCGGAATTGTAGCGATTTTTAACAAGCTCTACGGGCACTCGTGGGGTCCGAGGCTCGAGTATATTTTGCGCAATACACTCCTGGCACTATCGGAGACTCCAGGGGCTACGCTCGTGGACATCCCCCGGATACTCACTGAGCGAGGCTACCGAGCGCAAGTAGTTGCGGGACTAAAAGATCCAGTAATCAAGAGGTATTTTGAGAATGAATTTGAAAAGATGCCAGATAAGATGATGCAAGAGTCGATCTCGCCAATTCTTAACAAAGTAGGACAGTTTATTAGTTCACCCTTGATCAGAGCAATAATCGAGAGGCCGCAGAGCTCGGTAGATATAGAAGAAGTGATGAATGATGGCAAGATCCTGATTGCCAATTTGTCACAAGGCAAACTGGGAGAGGATAATGCAGCTCTCATCGGGGCGATGCTTATCACCAAGTTTCAGCTGGCTGCCATGAATAGGGTGGATCAGACCGAATCTGATCGGCGAGATTTTTACCTCTATGTTGATGAGTTTCAAAACTTTGCAACTACTAGCTTTATCAAGATCCTGTCCGAGGCGCGTAAGTACAAGTTAAACCTAATGATGGCGAACCAGTATATGGCGCAGATCCCGATAGAGGTCCAAAAGGCGATCCTCGGGAATGCTGGGAGTATAGCCGCGTTTACGATGGGGGCAGATGATAGCCGGATCATTATGAAAGAGTTTGGCGATGTCTTTACAGACAAAGATCTGGTAAATCTAGAGAACTTCCAGATCGCTCTTCGGCTCATGGTAGACTCGATGTCAGGACGGGCTTTTGTAGCGCGCACTCTGCCGCTGCCCAGCAGCCGGAACCAGAATAGGGATAAGGTGATCAGGGTATCGAGGGAGAGGTGGGGGAGAGTGTAGAATATGGGAAAAGATGATGATGGTTTAAGTTTATTTGAAAGGGTTGTACTGGGTAAGAGGATTGAGACTACTGGCGAAAGTGATATGAGCAAGAGGATAGAGAACAGGAATAAAAAAGCAGCTGCGGCACAGAAAAAACATGATGCAGAGTTGAAAGCTCTGGCAAAAGAAGCTAGGCTGAAAGCAAAACAAGCAGAGATCGAAAGTTACTTTGGTGGTTCGGGTAGTCATCAAGATGCAAATGCAGGTCTATTCGGATTTATGCAAAGAATATTCGGACCTCGAATTACTGGAGGTGGGATTACAGGCGATGATCCAAAAGAAATGATAATTGATGCACAAGCAACAGATGTTGACGGCGTGAAATCGACTAGATTAGACCCCGAAGTACTCAGAGGGTGGTTTAGACGATCTCGACCGGTAGTAGGAGATGCAAGTATAAACGCTCTTAATCTAGATAAGAACCAGCATATTAAACAACGACTACCACCGAATAAACCCTAGTTACTAGTCTATGTTTGTCCCAGGATAGTTCGAAAAAAGTATCGCATTCGTAAATATGAATAGAACCAGGATCTGCAATCTGGGAAAGTATCGAGTCCCTGCTTAATGGTTCTGGTTAGTGACGGTTCCCATACTGTTTTATCAACCGTGGGGTCAGTATTGATCCCATTCGCATGTGCAAGCCTTCGAACCTCTTCAAGATTACCTTCTACAAAATCCGTGACACTACGATCTACTGGCTGCGTCTGATGATAATTTGGCTTTAGTTGACCTTTCAGAAAAGCTCTTAGAGCACACCCTCCAGCTGGAAGACCTTCACATGCATGACATGTCATAGTATAAGGAGCTATTCTAGCACTAGAGATAATTAGACAAAAATTGAGAGTATGAGATTGGCTTGGGTTTGCCTGGGATTAAGACCATAATTTCACCGGTAGGAGAGAGTGATAGTGTGAGCTGGAGTTCGCCTTTTTCCCCACTTCGCTTCAGCTTCGCTTGGGGCACGGTGGTCCAGACCCGCTCGTAGGTATCTAGGGCGCGGATTAGATCTCTGAGAATGTTCTGCGTTCGCTCTGGGTGGTGGGTGAGCCGGAGACTGATTAGCGGGTTAGCTGCTTCATCTTTTGTGATCGGCTTATTCACTATTAGTTTTTCTAATGTATCCCACTCGATGTAGCCTGACTCTCTCTTTAGTTTGCGGGTAAAGATGAGTTCGGCAGAGCTCATGACTGGGATATCCTTTGTAAGCGTTGGATTGTCTGGCTCATCTAGATATTTGAGAAATAGCACTGTACCTATTTTGAAGAGGCGAGTGAGGAGGGTAGAGGTGGTGTCCTCTGAGAGTATATCTTCTTTTTGTTGGGCGACTAGCTCGCCATTGTCGATTCCAATGCCTATCGGGAAGAGCGAGATCCCAGTTACTTGATCGCCCATAGCGATCGCGTAGGGACCTGGAGCTACATTGCGGTACTGCGGGAGGAGGGAGGGGTGGAGGTTAAAGAGCTTGCTATCAAATGCAGTTATGACTGAAGGGGGGAAGAGGTGGGGGAAGGAGGCAGATAAACCGGTTGATTTTGACTGTTTAATATAACTGATCAATTCATCTTTATTATCTTGGTAATATAATACATTTATGTTTTGACTATTGGCAATTATTTCGACTTCGTTGGGGCCAAGCACTCTCTCTTTTCCTTTGGGTTTTGGTTGGTCGGTAATAATACGTAAATCCGTATATCCGTGTACCCGTAAATCCGTGGAAAGCAAGTAATTTAAAACAATCGCAGAGTACTGGTCGGAACCAAAAAAGATGAGTGAGGTCATGGTAAGTAGTATACAGCAGGAAAACTCCTGCTTATTATGTAGTTAGTAACTCTAATTGCATTGTAGAAATTATTTTTTAATTTGTTTTTTTAATTGATTAACACGGAAATTGACTACGATCGGACGTAGCCAATAACTACCTAATCCGGTTACAATTCCCGCTCCGACACCAATTATTAGTTCGCCGGTTGCTAAACCACAGATTATCCCTATTACAGCAGCGCTTCTAATGGCGGCAATAGACCTATGCGGCTCAAGTAGTGTTTTCTTGTGCACCAAGGATTAATTCTTCTGGTGTACGTTTTTTCATAATTTTATAGTTTCTGCATTACCTCTCGTGCCTGGTTATGCGCATAATTTAAGTAGAGTTTATTACTTGAATTAGTTGATCCTCTAGCTTTGCTTCTCGTGCGGTTAGTACCTTCTCGTCTCTCGCCCATTTTTCACTAGTGATAGAGTTTATTGTCTCCCAGGCGATTGAACGATCTTTTCTTGTGGCATCTAATATGTATTTAGCTTTATCAACCTGTACTTGGTGATATTTTCTTCTAACCTCTGCCAACTCGTCCTCGATTGCTGCCCTGGCTTGGGAGTATATTATATTGCCCTTACTTCCTCTGTTTAGCTTTTGATCTAAAGCTAGAGCTGGCAACATATGTCTGATCATTTTAGGACGAATCGGTTCTTTAAGTTCAGCATCGATTTCTGTTAGGGGCTTGTTGATGATTGCGTGCGTTGCTTCGGCATCACGATTCAATTGAGCAATTTTAGAAATAGATCGACTTGCTGTTGGCGCATCTGGGACTGCCAATACTATTGGATCAAATGAAGCCTGAATTTGTCTTAAAACGACTATCCCGCCTAATTCTGGTCCGGTGAACATGTCGATATATGGTTGCACAAATCTACCAATATCAATACCAACAACGGGAAGGGTGATTCGACTAAACCGTTTTTTTAGGTAGTCAGCATAGGGGGGTGTGCCTTGTGAGGATAGTACTCCCTGAGGACTCTTTGGGTCATTAATTAACGCAAGATCTATTTCTCTTTTATCATCACCAGTAGCTTCAACTTGAACTCTTTGGACGAGGAGTTGAGTAGGACTCATGCCCCACACAGTGTCTTCAACAATGACCTGCTGTGATTTGGGGAACATCACTTCGGTTGTTAGCCATGGAGCAAAGTATAGCTCTTTAGGCCTTTCGGCTTTTAGCTTTGCGTATGCCTGGTTAAAATCTGGTGCGATTCTGGCAAGTGTCGCTTGTTGATTGGCGAGTGCGATGTCTGCAGCTTGGGCGTATACTCTATCTTGAAGCCGCTCCATGAGTTCGCGCGGTGAGCAGTGGCCCACCATGAGTTCGAGTTGTGCAGCGAGAATTTCTTCTTCTCTAGTTGGTTTTTCGAATGGACTAATATCTTTTTGATTAAGTATGCGTGCTTGCTTTGTGGTCTCTAGGCGAATATTGGCCAAGAGCTGTTCGGGAGTTGGGAGATTAGCCACTCTTCCACCTAGCAACGATCCAAATTGTGCCTCAATTTCTGCAATTCGTTTGCTTAGTTTCTCTGGAGTTGGCCTCTCCCTGGGTACGTCAATTCCCTTGTTGTTGAGGCCTAGATTTATCTTTTCGGTTAACCATGCTTCTCCAGCTTCAGCAGCTGACCTATCAAATTTTTTAATAACATTACCTGTTAGTGGATTGCGAATTTCTGTAGCTGTTAGTAACTTGGCAGCAGCCAAGTGCCAAAGTGCCTCACTGGTAGTGATTTGAGCTTCAACTTTCCCTGGTAGTTGTTTTTGTGGTTCGGGAGTTTCGAGATTCCATTTTTTGGCAATGGCCTTTATGTTGGCGTTGACATCAGGCAACATTGTTTCACCACCCTGTTTCCACGCCTGAGCGGCGAGTGCATAAGCCTCATGCGAAGATGTAGTAGGTTGTGCTTTGCCTGCGCCCACATTCCAGGCTCGAGCAATAGCTAAATAGTTCTCGTTATCGCTCATATTATTTTTTGGGCCTAAACTCTTCTGGTAAATTCGCCAGCAACAGCGTTGTAGCAAGTTTCAACAACCGATTACTGGTTTCCTTTACAGCGGTGGCACTCTTGTCAAAAATGTCTTCTTTTTTGTTGGCGGGATCAAACATTGGAGGGATTTGCTCGGCACTCATACCTTCGGTACCATTCATAAATGTTTGTAGAGCACTTTGGAACACGTTAGGGGGAACTTGCTTTTTCCCATCAATTTCGGCTTGTTTGGCAGCCATGCCTGCCTCAAATCCTTTTGCTTCGGACTCATGTGCTACGGCCAACATGGCTAGGGCTTGTAGTTGTGCGGGAGGGATGGCTTTGACCCCCAGCTTATCAGCCAGATTTGGTTCTGGAGCTGGAGCAGCTGTGGGCTCACCTTCTTTACCCCCATTGCCTTTGGAGTTGTTACCCCAAGCCTCTATTATTTTTTGATATGCAGGATCTGTCATATATTTGTTCTTTTACTATGTAATTAGTGTGTATGTAATTGTACATTATGGGTCAAGTGCTGTGAACATGTGTGTTCACTTGCCGTACTTTGGTGACCTCCATAGGTCAGGGCCAAAGTACGGCAATAAGTTGTGAACATTGTATTTGATTGTTTCACCGTGGACGCCTGTAGGGGCGGAGGGCGCAAAAGCGTCCACGGTGGTAGGTATATGCCTACTGTTGCGTCAGCGCCGAGAGATGCACGCACACGCCAGTGCTGGTGAGTCCGCGGAGACCGGGAATGTTGCTGGAGGGCCAGGTCTGCACGATAATGACAATTGTCCCGAAAGGGATGTCGCCATTGGGGATCTTGGGATCGTTGTCTGTGCAGACTCCACCAGTCGGAGTGCGGGTCGTCGCGCCTGTTGAGTCGGTGACTTTGTAGGTATTGCCGCCACCACTGCTGGAGGTGCCACTGGTCGGGGTGGTGAGCAGGGGTTGTCCACCGTCGCTGGGGATCTTGGTCGGGGCGAGTGTGGGTACGTTCAGGTTGAACAGCGGCTGTTGATTGCCCGAGATCGGGGGTGCGGCGGGGGTGAAGTTGAGCCCGTCGGAAGCGACCACCAGCGCGGCATTCCCGAGGCGGGGCGCCACCCAGATCCCGGCGATGAACAAGACGATGAAGATGCACATTACGAACAAAGTTCGTAGTAGCATCGCGAACCACTGTGGTCCAAAAGCCATCTGGGCGATAGCCTTATCCCACGCGGGTTTGATCAGGAATTTCCATCCTGCCAGACCGAGAAGGACCATAGGGAGTCCGGCGCAGAGGAAAACCAACCATTGAACGATCGGGGCGAGTCCACCCAGGAAGGTGTGGAACCCGTCTACGAACGTTTTCAACATCAGAGCGAGAAACTCTTGAATTGTCATGAGGTTTTTACTCCTATTAACTTTGGAAAACAAACAATTTCACGATTACTACAAACAATTTTCGTTTGCAGGTGCGCGGTCGGCTCGTGAGGGCACTGACCTATTTTTTACCACCTCCTTTCGTGGGTGGAGTTTATGGGATTGGACGCGTGTTCCAGGGGGACTGGGACAAGACCGTAGTGGCCTGTCTGCAGAAAGAATCCCCGGGAGAGCGCCAATCCACGATGGTGGGCGAACTCATGCCATTGCTGGCTTTGAGCTCGTTGTAAGCGGGTAGCGTAAGTGCCACATAGCGCTGCGTTTCGGCAGGCCAGGAGGACTTGGGTCCGCTTACACCACCACTTCCGCCGTTGTAACAGCCAAACGCCCTTTCGGGATCGTTGGGCCAGTACAACTTAAAGCAGGTGTTCAACCAGGCATAGCCCTTTTGAGCGTTCTGCTCTGGGTTTTGCATGATCGAAGTGACGCGCTCTGCAGCGGGCCAATGACTTGGCATAACCTGAAACAGTCCCTGGGCTCCGGCACTGGAACCTGCTGTGGGGCGACCGCATGACTCGAAAGTCATGATGACGGCGCCAACCAGCGGATCTTCGGTGCCATTGGCCCCGTATTGAGCCGACCATCTTGCGATATCGGGTGCCCAATACTGGACTGAGGGGGGTAATCCCTGGCCTAGCACTGTGCTGTCTACCACAGGTGCGGGGGGTGTTGTGACCGGAGGCTCGAAAGCCTGGATCAGATTAACCCCGGACACCGTGAGGAGCAAAATGACAATCAAATTTGCCGAGACGACAAACTTGACAAAGCTCCACAGACAGCCCGTCTTTTCTGGTGGGGTTTCTTTGACGTACCCCTCTTGGGTTTTGATGGTTTTGGCCATGAACCATTTTTGAAGTACTAGGTTCACGCCAAAAGCGAGGGAGAGGACAACCAGCATTTTATTGCTAATCGTGGTCTCACCCTGTACCCAGGAGAAGAAGCCATGCACCGCAATAGAGCGAAGCGCCGGAGTCATGATCACCGAGAGGGCGATCAAGAAAAACCACCAGCGAAAACCTTCTCGCAGTGCGTATTTCCAGGTGTTAACCATAGTAGGGGCGGTATTACTAACCCAGACCATGGTCTTCCCAACTGCACCAGGATTTAGCCAAAGCAAAATGATCAGGAGGATGGCAAGAGCGCCAAGGCTGATCAAAATCACTTTGGGATCCAGGTGGATCGGGGTGGACGGGTTTGGATTTTCGACCACTTTGATGGTGATCTCTTCTCCATTCCCGTAAACCCAACGACGGACTTGCTCCCACGTGACAGTGATGACTTTCACGTAAGGCGCATATTCCGGATGGGATTCTGCCCATTGTTTGACCTGTTCCTCCATTTCTGGAGTTGGGGTGACAACGGGGAGAGTAGACTGGGGTTCGCCAGTTCCTGGCTTGACTACTCGCAAGGTCAATATATCTCCGGACACCGTCCACTCAAGTCTTGCCGACTCAAAGGGGTTGGTGACGAAAACATCCTGACCATTTTTCACAGCCGGGTTAGTGGTAGACGATGAAGTCGCCACGGCCAAGCTGTAGAGCGAGTTGACGCCAGGGATCTGCGTGCTGTGATTTACATATCCTTCCACTGTTGAGGTGGATGGATCATCACGTGGCACGTCGAACCCAGCGGCAGCCAGTGTCTCTGCGACAAAACTCATGACGTCACAGGCACCGCCACCTTCTTTCACTCCTCCTACCTCGGCCATTGTCCATCCCGTGGGGATGGTATATGGACCAAAGATCCCGTTGAGCCAAAAAGAGCCACGGCTAAACGTGTAGGAACCAGTGAAGCCGTCCGCGGGTATAGCCGCATATGCACCTTGGTATTTGGTGCCTGGGCTAGTTCCCCACAAGGTCATCAACATATTGGCTTTGTAGCCAGCCATACTTTTGTAGTTGGCTTTCATGTCGTAGACCTTGATGGCCAATACCTGTGAAACAGGATTTTCGGCCAATCGGTCGGTGGGCGAGCGGGATAAATCTACACCAGTAGTTGGATCCTGGAAAAAGCTCCAGCTCAAGTTTGCACTCGAGATGGTACGAGGATCTACAACTGAACGCATCCAGTGGAGATGATCGTCATCACCAGTACCAGATCTTTCGATCGGGCCGGTAACGGCGATTTGCTGACCAATTGTGATCTCATTGCCAACGGTGGCATGAGCCTCTTGGTCATCGAGATGGGTGTATCCGAAGTAATTACCGTCGTGGCAATCAATCCAGATCGTGTTCACCCAACTTCCTGAACCAGTCCATGGCCAGTCATTCCACCAGATAACTGTTCCAGTACACGAGCTGTAGACTGGTGTCCCTGCGGGACCCCAAAGATCTACGCCCGTGTGTTTGCCCTGGTAATCCCACGAGGCGTTACCGCCAAATGGAATTGATCCTGGGTAGATTTTATATGGCCACGTTGGTGGTCCATATACGCTTGTCGGCTGTTGAGCCTGCACTGTCCCGTAGGGGGACAGAAGAGAAAGTAGCGCAATGAGGATAAGTCCCCATTGAGCCAAGTTTTGCTTGGTTTTCATGAGGATTCTCCTTTCTTTGAGATTTGAAACCAGCGCACAGGTGACGAAATGAATCATCCACTAAGTGCTGGCTCCAAAAACAAGAGAAGGTTGCGACTACTGTTGCCTAAATTTATAGGTCGTGTTTGTTTGTATCCAAATAAAGGAGAAAAAAATCTCTTTTACCAAATACGAATGTTCACATGTTAATGTACTTAGCTAGACAGACGCAGAAATACTCCACGCTTTGTAGAGATCTATACGTGTGTAGCTATTGAGTATAATTATACTCCTGTGAGTCAAGTTATAGGTTGAAAAATAGTAAAAAAATCTGTTATAGGATGTTACGGTCGTGCAATGCTCGGCGAATTATACTCTCTCCAGTATTGATGGAAGATTCTATGCCTTCTAGTCGGCGATTGAGTCGCTCTAGCTTTTCTAAGTCTGTTGTAGGTGTAATAGCAATTTGTTCTAACAATAATTGTCGCGATTTTCGATTTTCCTCCAAAGCCCAAGCCTCCTCGGTCACAACATCTCGATCGTATATTGGTAAGTCGAATTGACTGATAGGCACACTTGACTGGATTGAGGTCTTCTCTTGCGTAGGTTTTTCTGTCAAATATATCCTATAACAATAGAATTGTAACAAATCATTCTCTCTAGTCAAGCCTTAGAAGTTATTTGGTTGTCACCACTTAATAATTTTGCTGGGATCTTCGACCTGAATAAATTTGTCCTGCTCGTTATCGAGGAAGTAGAGGGGGAGATTGTGCTTGAGAGTGTAATCGGTAAAGAGGATGCCGTCTAGGTGGTCTTGCTCGTGTAAGAAAACGCGAGCTGCAAAACTAGTGAGAGTTTTGTAAACTTCGACACCGTGCTCGTCTACCGCTTTAATTTTAATTTTTTTTGCCCTCGGGACAGGGCCATAGAGGTGAGGGATGGAGAGACATCCTTCGAGAGTGGGGCGCTCGGGAGTGCCGCCGAGGGTCGTTTCTTCGCTCATATCAATGATCTCGGGGTTGAGGTAGATGCGGATTTTCTTTTCGAGATAGGTGGCAAAGCCACGCTTATTAATACCAATCTGAGGAAGGGATAGTCCAACTCCTTCTGGATCATGGGCACCCTTTAGCGCATCGATTAGATCGTGGATTTCTTCTTGAACTTCGCGTGTAATGCTCGGTATTACTTCGCATTTGGCGCGGAGAGTGGGGTGAGGGACTGCGATTATCGTTGACATGGAGATCATTATATCAAGAAACAGATGATGTGGTATGATGCATTTATGTCGGGAAGTGAAATTGATTCTAACATCAGATGGTTTAATAGCGTAATGAGGAAGCTAGGTTTTAGCGCGGATGTTGAGGTTCGGGTGAGAGATAGTGTTCAAGATGCTAAGAGCTGGCTCAAGGAGCCAGTTAAAGGGATTCAGACAACTGAAGCTGAGAAGATATTAGCAATGTATGAGGCAATGCTACTAAACAGCCCGGGGAATGCGTCGATACTAGAAAAAATTAGGAAACACCGAAATAAGTATGGGTTGTGGGACTAATTTTAGTAGAGATTAACTTTCTCCCTTAGTGCGCTGCTATATGTAGCTAGGTGTTGTTTTGCACCACTGAGTAAATCTGGAATAAACTTCTTTTGATCTGTTTGCTCGTAGAGGAGAGTGAGGGCGTAGTAGGGACTCTCATAGTTAGGTTTGAGGTTGATTGCCTGTTTAAACTGCTCCGTAGCTTCTGTGTTTTTGCCTAAGCGAGTGTAAATGAGACCTAGATTGTAGGCGAGCTTGGGGTCTGTTGGAGCTAGTTTGACTGCATTCTCTAGTTCTGTGGCTGCTTTTTGGTAGAAATCGGCATTAGTTGTAGAGAGTGTGAGGTAGATCTTGGCACGGCTTTTGTAAAAGTTTAGGTGGTAAGGATTTAATCTTTTAGTTAGCTCGGCTTCTTTGACCGCTTGCTCCTGCTGACCAAGTAGTGCATATGCCTCACCGAGCGCGCTATGGTAGAGATCTAATCCTGGTCTACTATTTGTGGCTTTTTGGAGGAGTGGGAGAGCACGGTCAGGCTGATTGGCATCGAGATATGCTTTGCCTTTGGCGTAGCTTATATCTGCGAGGAATAAATGCAGAGGGTAAAGCAGTGGGACTAAAAGTACAAAGTACAAAGTACCTAGTTTAGCGTTATTTGGTGATGGCTCGTTGTTGAGTGCATATGGCAACGCTGCTATCAGGGTCATGAGTAAGTAGACAGGGATAACGGAAAAACCAAAGAAGTTGGTGATGGCAAAACTAGTAATACTGGCGCCGAGTATTGGATAGAGCGAGCGGAGTTGATCATCTGTTGTTTGGTCGATCTTTTTGGTACGTGGGATTACTGATAGGCTATTTTTGAAGATAGCAAAATGGAAGTAAAGGTAAGCGAGGAGTCCAAGTACGCCCGTAGTTGCGGCAATGTTTAGGTATTCATTGTGAGCCTTGTTATATAGGTAGTCCCACTCAGAAGTATTGTTGTGTGTCGTAGGCCGCTCCCAGTAGTAGGTATACGCAAAGGTCTCTGGACCAGTGCCGAGTATTGGATGTTTTTTGATTAATTCTAGGGCGCCGCTCCAGACAATGCGACGAATATCACCACTCTCTGTTCCTCCGTTTTCGAGCTGGGTACCACCACTAGTTATCGCAGGCAAGTTGGCAGGTCGACTCTGGATTAGGGTAGAAATGCTTGGAGTATAAGGGGTGCCTACCAATACAGCTACAAGTAGAAAGTAAAAAGTAGAAAGTGAAAGTTCGCGCTTGATTTTGATAAATGAGAACTGACGTAGTAATAGTACCCAATAGACGAGATAGCTGATAGCTAGCGCGATAAACCCAGAACGTGATTTGGTGAGGAGGAGGGCGGTGAAAATTAGTAGATAGTAGATAGTGAATAGTGAATAGTATTTTTTAGAATTTTTAGTTTGCAAAAAATATAGTGAGAGGAAGAGGTTGGGGAGGAGATAGGCGGCTAGCCAGTTGGGCTGGCCGAGGGTGCTAAATGGGCGGTTGACCACGTCCTGGATCCAGAGCGTTTTGTCGACTCCTAGGCGCTGAGCAATAGCATATAGGCTAATAACAACGGCTGTTCCCACCGATACTTTGATTAGTTTTTGGACACTTTTTTTGTCCAGGTAAATAGAAGCTGCAAAAAAGAGGATTGTGTAGCAGATAGTGGTTAAGAGACCCTGATGATAGCGGCTATAGTAACCCCAAAAACTGGTATAGGGATTGATACTAAATAAGGTTGATAACAGCTGCGTGGCGAGGATTGCGAGTACAGCTATAGAGATGGGTTTTTTGATTAAATCTAGCATAATGAATGATTTTTTGTTGAGAGAAGTGTCCATGATCCAAGCGGTGAGGATGGTGAGACTGGCTGATAAGAGGAGGATGAACTTGGGGAACTCAAATAGCTCGGAGTTGAGGGTGGTAAAGGTGAGGGGGATAAAGATGACGGATGCGTAGAGGATGGTCTGGATGAGTGTTTGCATATTAAAAGTATAACAGGATTTGTTTATCAGTTTCGACTTACAATTTTTTGCTTTTGATAAATTCGTTTCAGGAAAAACATAGTTCGACCGTTGTCACTTGCTCACACATATTTTTCTTGATTTCTCATACTTACAATGCGCAAAAAATTAACGTCTGCACTGAAATGTGATTTTAGGTACATTTTGATGTTATTAGATACTATATGATCATGTTGCGATGTCCTGATCCCAGATCTGTGCTATCATATAGGACGCATATGTTAAATTCACTTTTGGGACTATTTTCGATGGATATGGGGATCGACCTGGGAACTGCGAACACGCTAGTCTTTGTAAAGAATAAAGGCATACTCATTAGAGAGCCGAGCTACGTGGCGAGACACAAAAAAACGGGTGCGGTCCTAGCTATTGGGAGCGAAGCCAAGCTCATGGCAGGCAAAACTCCACAAGCGATAGAGGCGGTGCGACCACTGCGCGATGGCGTGATTGCGGATTATGACGGCGCGCTCGCAATGCTTGATTTTTATATCAAAAAAGTCCACGAAAATTCCCCTTGGATCTCAAAAGTACCGAGACCACGCGTGATCATTGGAATCCCATCAGGTGTGACGGAAGTTGAGCGACGGGCAGTGTCCGAAGCGGCGGTTGCAGCGGGCGCGCGCGAAGCATTTTTGGTAGAAGAGCCGATGGCAGCAGCTATCGGAGCAGGACTCCCAATAGATGAGCCAAGGGGACAGATGATAATCGATATAGGGGGAGGGACTACTGAGATAGCGGTACTCTCGCTAGGTGGGATAGTACTAAACAAATCACTGCGAGTTGCGGGAGATGAGCTAACTGAGTCGATCATTCATTTTTCCCGCGTAAAGTATGGCCTACTATTGGGTGACGCTAGCGCCGAAGAAGTAAAAACCAGTGTAGGTAGCGCAACAGCTGACAGCAAGCTGGATGGACTACAGGCAGTAGTGAGAGGACGTGACCTGGGATCTGGGTTACCAAAATCGATGAAGTTCGGGGCTAGTGAGGTAAGAGAAGCGATGGCTCCGACGCTGCAGCAGATAGTGCGAGGGGTGATGGATGTACTAGAGGAGACACCACCTGAACTTATCTCGGACATTATCCAGCATGGGATCACGATGGCAGGGGGAGGATCGTTAATTAGGGGAATAGATAAAATGGTGTCTGAGGCAACTAGTATGCCAGTCTATGTGTGTGAGGAGCCGATGGCTGCAGTTGTTCGTGGTTGCGGCAAGTTACTCACAGATGAGCGACTACTTAAGAAAGTAAAAGTAGGTGCTAGACTAAGGTATTAAATGAATAAAACATTTCAAAAACTAAAGAACAATCCTGAGTTGTGGCGTCAGTACTGGGTACGGGAACAGGTGATTGATGTCAGGAAGAGAGAATTAGGTTACGAAATGCTAGTTCTTGAGGTAGTACCCGACACCGCTAGCTGTTGCAATATAACTACTACTTATACCGAGTGAGGTCAGTTTTTTGCGAAGCCTCTCGATTGTTTTGCCAATTGCGCTCAGACTAAATTTTTCTTCTTTGGTAAAGATGAGATCAGCAATCTCATCAATTGTGAGAGGGGCGGGGGAGCGAGTAATAAGAGCTCGGAGTATCGCATGCTGGCTAGGGTTAAAGTCACCGAGTGGTACTTTGTTAAAGCAGATCGTATCGCCCTGGAGGCTAAACTGACATTCTATATGATTGCTAAGGCCGATTTTTTTGACAAAGTCGGTTGACTCTTTGATCAAAGTCAGGGGATAGTGGGGAGGGATGGTCGTGGGGGTCCATGAGGAGCGAGCTGGGAGGAGTTCTTTTAGATTGCTCTCTAGTAGTAGGTAGTCTACTAGATACTCGGTTTTTTCCCAGTCGGTGTATAGAGTATTGCCTGCATGTGGCCGCAAGATCGCAGTCAAGAGGATCTCGACTAGGGGATATAGTCCTTGATCAAGGCGAAGGTAGAGGATAACAGTCTTTAATTCTTGATTAAAGAAGAACGAACCTCCAGTGCCAAAGTAGCTGGGGTGAATTAGGATAGTCTCGGGGAGGGGGAGATTACGGAAAGTGTGACTTAACCAAGATATTACTTTTGGGAGATAGGTTTCGGAATCAGCTCGGATTGATTCATTATCTAGCGACGGGAGTCGGAGGAGGGTGAGATATTGGACTAACTGGTCCGTGATAGGTCCCAACTGTTTGAGGGGATAGGACATCCCGATTTGACCTGCAGATTCCCAGTACCTAGGTATCTTGGCATACGGTAGATCTGGTAAGTAGACGTGATGGGAGGTATCAGATCTTTTGTTTTTTAGATCAAATGGGAGCGGGAGGAAGTGATGGAGATGGTAGAAGCCATTCTTTATTTTGAGTGACATCTCAAGTATCCGTTCAGCCTCGTGTTCTAGT
>JACCDN010888061.1_pt1 | contig 26693 bp, 21 predicted proteins | sample 7441691 | NCBI WGS metagenome assembly JACCDN01 (sample SAMN15323439, study PRJNA562643) | freshwater metagenome | isolation source: river surface water | place: USA:Blue River Watershed | collected 2017-08-16 | reverse complement strand
TAAATTTTGACGACAAAATTACCAATTAGATTAGGTTATGCTAAGTAAGTCCATTATGATCATCACCCTTTTAATATCAGCAATATCTGTCTTGATAATATTATTTTTGTTGTATAAACAAATAATTAATAAATCAAAAATAAATTTCTTACAAATTTCGCTAGAGGAAAAACACCATTTACTACAAGAACTAAATGTTAGATACGATAATGTTACCGCCGAAAAAATAGAAAATATCAGATATATTGAACATTTAACGGTCAAAGCTCAGCAACAAGAAAAACTAATACATGATTTTGAAAATATTACTAAGAAATCTCAAGAATTAACAAAAGCTGCTCTATTTGAATTAGGTACTGATTTATCAAAACAGCTTATAGAAATTCATAAAAAAGAAACGGAAGGAAATCGTAAATTATCAGATGAAACTATCAAAACTAATACCGAGAAATTTAATAGTGAATTCGAACGAATAGTAAACATGGTTGGCTCCCTAAAGCGTGGTATTGAAAAATCTCAAGATACTGTTGATTTAATTAAAAACTCCCTACTCTCTCCCTCTGGCGCTGGTAAATTAGCAGAAATTACACTAGAAAATATATTAAAAGCCTCTGGTTTAAAAAATGGTTTAGATTTTTCGATGCAATATAACTTGAATGCCGAAAATAACAGCAAATTGCGCCCTGATGCTGTTATTTTCCTGCCCTCTGATAATATCATGATTATAGATGCTAAAGCATCTAAGTTTTTGATAGATGAATCAGAAAATGTTGAAAATCTAGTCAAAACCATGAACTTACATTTAAAATCTTTAGCAAGTAAAGATTACGCCCAAACAATGAAACTAGCTAGCAATTTAGCTAGCAGGACAAAATATGCCAATATCATAACACTCATGTTTTTACCTAGTGAACATGCAATTGAGAAAATAGTTGAAGCCGACAGCGACTTTCTAAATAAAGCTTGGCACCTAAATATTTTTCCGGTGGGGCCAGCTGGACTCATGAACATGCTCTCATTTGCTAAATTTCAGATTGCTGAAAATTTAATGCTCCATAATAATTTGGAAATTATTGAAGAAGTAAAAAAATTGATTAATTCTATTTCAGCTTTAGCTGAACATTCTGCAAAACTTGGATCTAGTATCTCGAGCTTAGTTGGAAATTATGATAAATTTGCCGCTTCATTTAATAGAAATTTTTTATCAAAAGCAAAAAATATCTCTCATTTAGGCGTAGAATCTAATCTTGATAAAAAACAAATTCATTTACAAAGATATCAATTAATTACAAGCAAATCTGAGATGATAGAGCTCGAAGAAGAACCCAAGGAAATAACATCAGATACAACTATAGCAAAAATAGTTTAAGTTTGAGGTATTAATTCCAAAAGCGAGCTCGCGGGAGCGTAGATAAGTTAAGCGAGCACAAGCGAGACTTGAAAAATTGATGCTTCGAACTTGAACTAATAAAGCTATAGCGCAAATCTTCAAAATTTAGCAATGCTTGTAGATAAGTAACACATAAACACCACTAATAAAATAGTTACACCTCAAACTCTACAATTTTTAATTGCATTTCCATATGGCAAATTATATTCATTAATGTATGTAGCTAATGCAAACTACAAACTATTAAGACTTAATTTAGCAGGAAATCTTTTATGGACTTACTAGATAAATTCAATCTCAATGATCCCGTTTGTAAATTTCGTCTCAATAAGCCCGAGGTAATTCTTTCAAGTTTGGCCATTAACCTACTTTCTTTAGCTCTACCAATAATGGTATTACAAGTTTATGATCGAATAATGATTAACCATAGCATAGGAACATTAAGTGTTTTGGCTATTGGTGTATCTATAGCGATTATTTTAGAAGGAATACTAAGGGTAGCTAGAGCTTACACCACAAGTTGGGCTGGTATGATGTATGAATATACTATGGCCGCAAATGCAATGAGATTATATATCAACGCTAATCCAGTTAAGCTTGAAAAAGAAGGGGCTGGAAAACAAATACAAAATCTTAATGCTTTCTCTAAATTGCGAGATTTTTACAGTGGTCAAACGCTGATTAATATAGTAGACATACCTTTTGCTTTAACGTTTCTGACTTTAATTTCATATTTAACAGGAAAGCTTGTAATAGTGCCAATAATATTAATTGCTACTTTTACTATTTCTACTTGGTTCATAGGTAACAAACTAAAACAGGCTTTACTAAGCCAAGGAGATGTAGATGATAGGAGATATAATTTCATTGTTGAAGCTCTGCAAGGTATTCATACTATTAAATCTTTCGGCTTAGAAGCTATTTTCACGCGGCGTTATGCTAGGCTTGAGGAAGAATCTAGCATTCGTAATTATAAAACTGCTCTAGTGAGCACAGAAGGTTATAGTTTTGGTATATTATTTAACGAATTAATGGTTGTGTCGGTAGTAGCTTTTGGCGCCCCCATGGTTATTAAGGGCGAATTTACCACTGGCGCTCTTGTTGCTACTGTGCTACTTGCGGGCAGATTAATGCAGCCGATACAAAAAACATTATTTTTATGGACTCAGTTTCAAGAATACAGAATAGCGAATAATCAAGCTAAAAAAATGTTTTCAATTGAACAGATTGACCGTCAGAAAATAGATTCAAAAAAATGTCAAACTCCAGGTACAGTAAAATTAGAAGATGTGTCTTTTAGTTATGGAGAAAAACTAATATTTGAGAATATTAATTTGGATCTCAAAATCCCTGATACTATTGGCATAAGAGGAAGTAATAATTCTGGAAAAGCAACCTTAATGAGGTTAATTGCTGGTATTATGAAACCAACCACTGGCAAAATCTTGATAGATGGTATTCCCTCTAGCGATTATCATTCCGAAGAATTAGTGAAACATATTGGTTATATCTCTTCAAATAACGTTATTTTTCAAGGTACGATTCTTGAAAACCTTACTGCCTTTGATGAAACTATGGAATCTCAAGCAATAGAAATAGCTAAGATGCTTAATTTAGACAAAGAAATTGCTCTAATGCCTAAGGGTTATGATACAAAAGTTAGTGATGGAATTGCCGATATTATTGCTCCTGGCATAAAGCAAAGACTTGCAATAGCTAGGGCATTAGTTCATAAACCCAAAATAATATTATTTCACAATGCAGACAGAGGGTTAGATAAAGAAGGCTATAATCTGTTAATCAGATTTCTTAATTTACTAAATAACCAAACCACCATGATCATAGTAACAGAGGATCATAATATAAATCTCCTTGTTAACCGAGAATATCTTTTAAAAGATGGAAAGTTAACCGAAATAGAAATAAAAGACAGCAACGCTTATGACATAAAACCTTATAGAGAGTTAAAAATATGAAGAGTAGCAGTACTATTCCTCTTGAAGATTTAGTAGAAGGTGGAATCAATTTTATTGATACTGATAAAATTGATGAGTTAATGGCATTATTTGAAATGCATAATCTGATACCTAATTTGTCCAAAGATGGTCACCTTTTTGCAAATGCTTTGGCTATGCTGCTTTGTTCTCTACAGTGGGATGGAAGTGCAAGAAATCTTTTTGATTCATTGCCATATGTACGAGATAGAGAAATAGATTTATTAGATATTGTAAATACAATGTCTAATCTTGGATTCACTAGCCATAATATGACAATTAACATTAACGATATTGATGAAAGACTAGTACCATGCCTTTATATACCACGTAAATTAAATGCTTCTCCTTTGGTAATTTTAAGCAAAAAGGACAATCATATTTCAGCATTTCATTCTAGAAAAAAGCAAATTGTGGAATTCAAAGCTAAGAAAGAATTCAGGGGAGAGGCCTATTTTTTTGAAAAAAACAACCCAGAGAAAATAGAAGAGGATAATCAAACTAAAAAAGCAGCTGGTTTAACTTGGTTTAGTATTGTTTTTAGTAAATTTCGACCAATTATTAATGAAATTATCTTAACTAGTGTGGTAATAAACCTTTTATCCTTAGCAATGCCATTCTTCATAATGTCTATATATAATACAGTAATAGGCTCGGGGTCAACGGATACTTTAATACAGTTAGTAATTGGTGTTGGCATTGCAATTATTGCTGAAGCAATACTTAGAATGATTAGAATTAGGCTAATAGTATGGCTAGGAGTTAGGCTTGATAATATAGTAAGTAATACCATTTTTGAAAAATTGTTACTCATGAAAGCCGCTTATACAGAAAGTGCTTCAATTTCATCACAAATTTCTAGAATTAAAACTTTTGAATCGGTACGGAAGTTTTTTACTGGTCCGCTATTTACTGTAATAGTTGAATTACCTTTTACACTTATATTACTAGCAGCTATATGGCTTATAGCTGGGTCGTTAGTTTATATTCCAATAGTTGTTGTTGTTTTATTTACGCTGATGTTATCTTATTATCATTCAAAGCTTAGAGTAGCTATGAGAGCAGCAGCAAGAGCTAGTTCAAATAGACAGCAATTTGGAATGGAAACTTTTATAAAAATGGATTCTTTACACCAAAATGGCATGTCAAGAAGTTGGTGGTTACGTTATAAGGATAAGCTTAGCCACTCCTCGGTTACTAGTTTCAGATCAAATATGCTATCTTCAATCATTGAAACTGCCGCCCATTCTATATCAATATTATCTGGTGTCGCCGTTGTAAGTTTTGGTGTTGAGTCTATCTGGAACAATACCCTCAATATGGGCGCATTAGTTGCAACTATGATGTTAATATGGAGAATACTTGGCCCCCTGCAAACTCTTTGCTCTATGCTTCCTAGGATTGAACAACTCAGAAATAGCATTGAACAGATTAATAGATTAGTTGAGATAGAAGTTGAACACCAGCCAACTGTAATTAAAAGACCTATTGAAAAATTGGCTGGAGAAATAAAAATAAGCAATATTGGTCTTCGTTACACCATGGATGTTGAACCAATATTTGTTGGCCTTGACATTGATGTCAAAGCAGGAGAAATAGTTGCAATTACCGGAAGCAATGGGTCGGGCAAGAGTTCGCTTTTAAAATTAATTAGCGGTTTATACCAACCACAAACAGGCACTATAAGAATTGATGGGATCAATATAAGACAGATGGATCCGATAGAACTTAGAAGCTACATATGTTATCTTCCTCAGATACCAAATTTTTTCGAAGGTACTATCAAAGAAAATCTGTTATTTGCCAACCCGCTAGCTACTGACAAAGATATTATGGAAGCTCTTGAAAAAGCAACCGGTCTTAACGAACTTAAAAATATGGAAAAAGGCTTAGAAACACTTATATATGCTAACAACACCCCAATTCCAGTGAGTTATAATTATGTACTGAATTTAGCAAGAGTTATGCTAAAAAATAGCAACATAATGCTACTTGATGAATTGCCTAATGCCTCATTAAATGAAGAAGTTGGATCAGCATATAAAAAACTAATACAAGATGCTAAAGGTAAAAAAACAGTTTTCTTTGTTAGCCAGAGAGATGATTTTATAAAAATAGCAGATAAAGTAATTGTTTTAATTCCTGGCACAAGGCCAGTTATTATGACTTCAGACAAATTTATCAATCAATATGGGAAATAGTGAAATGTTAGATAAGAATATTGTAACTTCTTCCGAGAAAGTAACATCCAACAAACAAAAAGATCAGGTGCAATCAAGTAATAAGAAAAGTACAAATATTTTACATAAAATATTTGGAATTTTTGGTTCGAAAACAAATTCTTATGCCAAAATTGATCAATTAAGATATTTATCGCAAACAGCTTTAATTGAAGAAACAGTTGCACCGCATATAGTACGTACTACTTTAATGATTATTAGCACAATTATTATCGTTTTAGTAATCTGGTCTGCTGTTACTTATGTTAATGAAATAGCAATTACACAAGGGGAAGTACTGCCAAGTAAACATATTCAAGCAATACAACATTTAGAGGGTGGTATTGTAAATGAAATTAACGTTTCCGAAGGAGAGTTAGTTGAAAAAGGTCAGATATTAATCAGATTAAGTGGGTCTGGTTTAAAAAAAGATCTAGCTAGTTTAAAAGCAAAAAAACTATCGTTGCAATATCAATCTCTTAGGCTTAAATCATTTATCAATCAAACAACACCAACCTTTAAAGAAATTACCGAAGGTAAAAATAAAGAAATGGAAGAAGAACAGCTAAAGGCCTTCCAAAGCATGATGAAGGCTAAAGAAACAGAAAGGAAAGTTATTGAGGAACAAATCACTCAAAAAAAAGAATATCTTGAAGGTCTTGAAGAAAAAAACAAGACCTTAATTGAAAATATTAAATTAGTTTCAGAAGAACGAGATCTAAAAAAGCAGCTTATGGATAAAGGGCATTTAAGTAGGTTTAATTTCTTAGATATACAAAAACAATTAAATCAGATTCAAGGAGAAGTAAACTCTACAGAATCTGATATGTCGCAAGCAAAAAATGCAATTTCTGAATATCAAAATCGTCTTAATTCTCTTAATGCAAAATTTATTAATGAAGCATATCAAGAACTAAATCAACTAGCTACTGATTTAGCTCAAGTTGACGAGACTGTTCAAAAATTAGCTGATCAAATAGACAGGCTTGATATAAAATCACCATCATATGGCTATGTTAAAGGTTTAAAAGTAAAAACAATTGGTGGAATCGTTGAATCTGGAAAAGTTATTATAGAAATAGTTCCATTAGAAGGTACTTTGGTAATTGAAACAAAAATTCAACCAAGAGATGTTGGTCATGTAAGAGTTGGTCAGCAAGTAAAAGTGAAAGTCAGTTCTTACGATTTTTCAAGATATGGTACTGTTAATGGAAAATTAGAATACATATCAGCCACTACTTTTGTTAATGATGATGGCAGCAGATATTATTTAGGTAAAATTTCTCTCGAGAAAAACTATGTAGGAAAAGACCCAGATCGAAACTTGATTATACCAGGCATGACCGTAGAAGCTGACATAGTAACAGGAAGCAAGACTATTATGACATATTTATTAAAACCTATACATAATGCCATTACCACCGCTTTTACAGAACGTTGATTAGCTGATTTTAAAGGGCCGCTTTAAAGATAAATTAATGTTATTTTAAGAATAAAAATAAGAAAATGAAAATGAGAAAACTTCCACCTTTAATTTTAGTAGTTGATGATGATAGAACAATCACGGCAATTATCGAAACAATGTTAATTTCTGGCGGTTATCGGGTCATCACAGCTATGAACGGCAAAATGGCGAAGGAAACTATTGCAGCAAATCATGCCGAGCTAGATGCAATTTTACTCGATAGAATAATGCCAGATATAGATGGTATTGAAGTTATAAAATGGATAAATAATAATAGTAATATTACAAAAACTCCAATTATAATGCTAACAGCTTTGGACAAACCAGAACAAGTTAAAGAAGGAATAGATGAAGGAGTTTTTTATTATTTAACAAAACCAATTCAGGAAACCATTCTAAAGTCAGTTGTATTATCAGCAGTTAAAGAATCAAAGCAACAGAAGCTCCTAGCCCAAGAACTAGACAGACACCGAGGTGGTTTCAAGCTGATAAAAAATGCTTTATTTAGCTTTCATAGCCTAGATGAAGCAGAAGATTTATCTTGTTTTATAGCAAATTTTTTTCCTGCCCCTAATAAGGTTTTAGCTGGTATTTCTTCACTTTTAGTCAACGCTGTTGAACATGGAAATTTTGAAATTTTCTATGACGAGAAATCAAAACTAATTGCAGAAGGAACCTGGAAACAGGAAATACTTAGAAGATCAGCGCTCGAAGAAAATAAAAATAAATTTGTAGAAGTGGCTTTTAATAAAGAAGGAGAAAAATACCTATTAAAAATTACCGATCAAGGCAAAGGCTTTGCTTGGCAAAAATTTGTTATAGCTGACCCTGCTAGGGCACTAGATAATCATGGCAGAGGCATTGCCAGAGCTAATATGTTATTCGATTCTCTTGAATATAACAAACAAGGTAATCAGGTAATTGGTGTAATAGACAAAACAAATAAAGAAAATTTGGTATGGTAAAATCAATAACTAAAAATTTATTTTCTACATTTATAGTTTTTATTGCTTATTTTATTCCAGCAAAACTAGGTTTTCTTATAGCCCTCCCACCTGATAATGCAACTGCGGTATGGCCAGCTTCCGGTATGGCTGCTGCGGGAGTGCTTTTTTTTGGTTATAAAACCCTGCCAGGGGTTTTTCTTGGATCTTTATGCGCAAATTTAAATAATTTTACATCTTTTCTTGATTTTTTTAGCGTTAAGACGTTACATTTTGTTGATATAGCTTTTTTTATAGCAACAGGAGCTGCTGTTGAATCTTTTACTGTGGTCTTCATTATAAAACGATTTATAGGCTACCCAAGTTCTTTATCTCATTGGCGCGATATACTTATTTTATTTGTTATTGCTGGCATGGTTGGGTCCATTCCTTCGCCTACAATAGGCATTACATCTTTGTATATTAAAGGATTAATTCCTCTTGATAATTATTTTTATAGCTGGTGGACTTGGTGGATAGGAAATAGCCTTGGTATTATTGTTTGTACACCTATATTAGTTGCTATGTTCAGCCCGAAAAAATACATAAGCAACAAGCGTAAACTACTTATAGTAACACCACTTATTTCTGTTTTTAGCATAGTAATTATTTTATTTGTAAATGCTAGTTCCTGGGAACATAAAAAATTGTACCAAGAATTTAAAAACGAGGCTAAAAATACAATAATTCAGCTAGAGAATAAAATAGACAGATATATAGAAGAAATGTCTACTATTAGTAATTTCTATCTAGCATATGACCAGGTTACTAGAGAAAATTTTAAATATTTGATTGGTATACTTCTCAAGAATTCCTCTGAAATGTATAGTCTAAAATGGGCTCCAAAAATGGATGTCAATTCTAAAGACGCATTCGTAAATAGTGCTAGAGAATATGGCGTTGATTATACCATAAAAAAATATTCCGGTCAAAATAGCTTACGCAAACAAAAATATGAGGGAATATTTTTTCCTATATATTACTCCCAGTCCTCTGAACTTGAACATGATGATCTAGGTTATGATATATATTCTGACCCTAGATTGACAAACTACATAGAACGCGCCATTACTACCGGAAAATTACAAATTTCGGAAGTTATGCAATTTATTGAAGCACAAGATGCTCCTAAAGTCATCATGTTCTTTGAACCAGTATTTAACCATAACTTAAACCATGGTTCTTTAAATGCTGGGCAAAATAGCATAAAAGGCATGATTATTGAAACTTTCAGAGTTAATGATTTATTCAATGATTTTATAAAAACTTTGCAAAAAAAAGGAATAGATGTACAAATCACTGATAATAATAATGGTAAAAATCAAGATATTATATTTACATCATTTGATGATAAATCTGTATATTCATTAACTAGCAATAGTATAATTAGTTTTGAAGACAAAAGTTGGAATGTCGCATTTAAGCAAAAAACAGAGTATCTTATAGCTCATAAAGAATGGCATTTATGGTATTTGTTGCTTGCTGGTTTATTGTTTACTGCTATATCGGCCGTCCTTACAATGGTAATAACTGGATATTCCGAAAATATAGAAAAATTAGTCAATAAAAAGACCAAAGATCTAAAAGAAAGTGAAACCAGATTCCAATTAGCAGTAGACGGTACGCGTGATGGTATTTGGGATTGGGTAAATGTTGAGAAAAACGAAGTATACTGGTCACCTCAATTCTTTAAGTTGCTAGGATATGAAAATGACGAAGTAGAATCATCCTATAAAAAATTTGTTTCACTAATGCATCCAGACGATGTTGATAAGCTTAAAAATGGCATATATGAGCATTTTAATCATGATAAGCCGTTTGATATAGAATGTAGATTAATGCTAAAAACTGGAAATTATAGATGGTTCCAAGCAAAAGGGTTACTAACTGTGAATCATGATACTGGCGTTAGAAGAATGACTGGTTCAATCAGTGATATTAGTGATCGTAAAAATACTGAGAGAAAATTAGAGAAAGCCAAGGAAGAAGCCGAATCTGCAACTAAGATGAAATCAGAGTTCTTAGCTACTATGAGTCATGAAATTAGAACTCCAATGAATGGTATTATAGGAATTACAGAACTTATTCTCGATACAAAGCTTACTAAGCAGCAAAAACGTTATCTTGATAATCTATTACATTCGGCAGAAAATCTTTTGAATATCCTAAATGATATACTAGATTTTTCTAAAGTAGAAGCCGGGCAAACGGAACTCGAAATGTTACCATTTAACCTTAAAAATGCCGTTCAAGAAGTAGCGGAATTACTCTCTCCAAAGGCACAGCAAAAAGGTTTAGATATATCTGTAAATTTCTCAAAAGATGTTAGTGAGTACCTAGTTGGGGATGCAATGAGAATCCGGCAAATACTTCATAATTTAGTTGGTAATGCTATAAAATTTACTCCAACCGGTCAGATAACTATAATAGTTAGTAACCAACCTTTTTACAAGCCTCCGGAAGGAAAAGCTATGATAATGATATCTGTAAAAGATACAGGTATAGGTCTTACCAAGGAGCAAACCAAAAGAATTTTTAATAAATTTGTTCAGGCTGACAGTTCAACCACTCGCAAATTTGGAGGAACAGGTCTTGGTCTTGCTATTTGTCAAAAACTTGTAACCCTTCTTGGTGGCGAAATTAGCGTTGAGAGTGAAGTTGATGTTGGCACTAGTTTTTCTTTTACTATGCTACTAGATATTGCCAGCAAGGACAATGTTACCGAAGATATAGATATTAGAAAAAAAGTAACTCTTGACCCATCTATCCAAGGGCCAATAAGAATTTTGCTAGTAGAAGATAATAGGATCAATGTTGAGATTGCTAAAGAAATGCTAGAGAAACTAAAATGCGAGGTGATAGTAGCAAAACATGGCAGAGAAGCATATGAAACTTTAATAAATGATAGGAATTTTGACTTAATTTTTATGGATTGTCAAATGCCAATCATGGACGGATTCGAAGCAACATCTAAGATCATAGAACACGAAAAAGCATCTAATCAAAAACATATTACAATCGTTGCTCTAACAGCTAATTCAATACAAGGCGATAAAGAAAAATGCCTAGCAGCTGGTATGGATGATTATTTATCAAAACCTGTAAGCCAAAAAGACTTTGCCAAAACAATATCAAAATGGTTGCAGCATAGAGGAAAACCCTCCTGATAAAAAACTAGGAGTAATAAAATTAGAGGTATTAACAATGACTGAGCAAATTAAAATAATTAATATAGATACAATAAATACGACAAAAGATCTGATGGGAGATCGCTTATCAACAATGATCAAATATTTTCTAGAAGATACGCAAATGTATATGGAAGAAATAGCAAGAGGCATTAAAGAGAAAAATCCCCAAATTGCTTTGATATCTTCGCATACAATTAAATCATCAGCCAAACAACTTGGTGCTGATAGAGTTTCTGAAGTCGCCAAACAAATAGAATCTTTATGCAGAGAGCTAGATAAGGATATTGATCAAGGTTATTTAAAACTTGAAAAGCTTTATAATGAATTAAAAAATGAAATAGCTGATGCTACTCCAGAACTAAACAAATTTTGTTAGAATTTTATATTAAAATTTTAAGCCCATTGAGTGATAAAATTCTGGGTTATCTTCCCATGATTTTCTAACTTTAACAAACAAAAAAAGATGAGCTTTTATGTCTAATAATTTCTCAATATTAATTCTTGCGTTTGTACCTATTTCCTTGATTTTTTCACCTTTTTTACCAATTATAATATTTTTACATCCATCTCTAGAAACTATTATGACCTGATTTATTTTTACTGACCCATTTTTTTGTGTTTGCCAGCTTTCAGTTTCAACTGTCAAATTATAAGGTAATTCTTGGTGAAGATGCAAAAATAACTGTTCTCTAGTGATTTCTGATGCTAAAAAGCGCATTGGTAAATTGGTAATATCATCGCTTTCATATAACCAATTTGTTTTTTTAGCATTATTTTTTAGAAAATCAACAAAGTGATCAAGACCTTGGCCTGTTAGAGCCGAAATATTGAATTTTGTTGCATCAGGAAATTTGCCAATTAAATAATTTAAGTTATCTAAGTAATATTTTGAATTTAAGTCAATTTTATTCAATAAAAAAACAACTTTTTTACCTAACTCTTTGAGCCTTGATATAATAACGTTCATCATTTCATCAATTTTTGCTCCACTATCTAAAATTAGGACAACAATATCTGCCCCGTTTAAGCTCGACCAAGCACATTTAACCATAGCTTTCTCAAGCCTTTTTTTTGCTTCAAAAATACCCGGTGTATCAAATAATACTAATTGAGTATTTTCAATGGTAATAACACCAGTAATTATAGATCTGGTTGTTTGTACTTTTGGGGTCACAATAGAAATTTTTTGACCAATTATTTTATTTAAAAGGGTAGATTTACCAGCATTTGGTTTTCCAATAATACATACAGAAAGCAATTTTTGGTTTTCTGAATCTGACATAATTTCGTAGTTTTAGTTATAAAATAATATAGTTCTAATAAATGAAAAGAAAACCCAGAGAATAAATAGAATAAATCAAGATTTAGGTTTTTTACTATTTATCAATTCGATTTAACAATTTTTTTGCTGCATCTTTTTCGGCGCTTTTTATAGAACTCCCATAACCAGTTTCTTCGTAGAGCCCTGCTGATACGCAAACTGTAAAATGCGGCATATGAACTAGCCCTTCCCTACTTATTGTTTTATAATGCGGCATTCCATATTTGTGACTTTGTGACCATTCTTGCAAAGCTGTTTTTGGATCCATCTGATTTAAATCGAACTTATACAAAAATTCTGACCATAAATTTGTAATAATCGTTCTTATGCTTTCAATACCACCATCAAGATAAACAGCCGCAATTAGAGCTTCCATGGCGTTTTCAATGTTATTTGGATTTGTTCGCCCTCCTGATTCTTCTTCGCCTTTGGTCATAATAATAAAATCTGCTAAATCGATTTTTTCAGCAACATGACAAATAGTTTCCTTACTAACTAGATAGGATTTTATTTTAGCAATAATACCTTCATCTGATTTACTGTAAGAGTTGAAAAGCATTTCGGTAACTAGAAAACCCAAAATGGCATCACCAAGTATTTCAAATCGTTCATAATTTTTTTTCCATTCTGATTCATGTTGTTTAAGGGATGGATGGCTTAAAGCCTCGTGCACAAGGTCAGGATTTTTAAATTGATAGTTTATTAATTGCTCAAGCTTAGCAATATAATCTTTAGAAAATAGGTCTCTCATTAAAATAGATAGTTAAATTAGTTCAAATTATTTTTCTATATCGTACATACCCGTAAATAATCTACTAAACCTTATGGAAGCTAACCAAGTCCAAAAATGAGTTATCTGATCTAAAACTCCAAGTTTTTCATCCCAAAATATTTCTTTTGTTGATAGAAAAATGAATTGGGCTTTGGCTATTAAATTCTCAAAAGGTACAAAACCAAGTTGATATCTACTATCTCCTGACTGGTCGCGATTATCTCCCATAAAAAAGAAATGGCTTTTAGGTACTATATAAGGTCCAAAATCACTATGGCTAGTCTCTGTTATTGCCTCTAATTCCTTAAGTTTATAGCTGTAAAAACTTAAACCATTTGGTAAACGTTCTCTATATTTTATATATTCTTGATTATCTTCACTAAAATATTTACCAATTTCGGTTCTCTCTACAGCGACATCATTTATATATGTTACATCTTTTTTTATCTCTATTTTTTCGCCAGGAAGACCAATTAGCCTTTTTACATAACGTTTTTCCATCTCATGCGGCGGACGCATGATTATGATATCACCCCTCTTGGGATTAGAAGCAAAGAATCTACCCTTAAACAAGTCTGGACTAAATGGTATAGAATATCTACTAAAGCCATAGCTATATTTTGTCGAAAAAATATAATCATTTGCTAAAATTGTTGCTTGCATAGATGTTGTTGGTACAAAAAATAGCTCTATGACAAAAGTCCTAATCGATAATGCAAGTAGAACGACTAGCAGCAATGATATTATTTCAGATTTTATATTTTCTTTCTTATTGCTTTTAGTCAAAATATATCTCACCAAAATTGTTAATTAATCATGTTATAATAACGAGCCACCGCAATTAAATCTACATAAATTATGCGCAGAAATGATAAATTTTTTGTATGATTGGATTTTGATTATCTAACTAACCCCACGATTTAGAATAAAACTTATATTGAGTTTTACAACTAATAGTTTTTGTTTGTAAGATATATTTACCATAATTACGCAATTATAATCTTTAATATCCATTTATTTTATGTAGATAAAATATATTAACAAAAGATAGTTATGTCTTTCATAAAATTTCATCAACACCTTGCTACACCCCCCTTTCCATAAAAGTTTTTAAGCATGTTTTATATAGATTCCAATATATTAAAATATCACAACCATAAGTAATATTATTGTGTTGACTCAAAATATATAATGGTATATCCTTGTTCTTGGGGTTTGGATACTTGAATATTTTTAATTAATGATTCAAGTAGAAAATATTCCGGGGTACAGAAAGCCTCTTTAGAAATGGTAAAGCGTCAGCCTAATTGATGCAACCCTCAATCGTGGTTGGGGGAATGACGATTATGTCCAAGGCCTCAATTGCAATAACAATTGAGACCCAAAAGTTGTCATAACCGGATTTCTACGGTCTTTTCTGTACCCCGACCACCAAGATAAAGAAATTATTCGTTGTGATGAATTTTTCAATCATAACATAAAACTCCAAGTATTTTTTTAGAGGTCCACAATGGGTTCAATGACAACAAATATTTACGATCTAAAGCGAAAAATTGATGAAGAAGCATTATTAGTGAGATTGATTTCTTTATGCTCTAAAGATATTGTCGAGGTGAAAATAATTGCCAAAAAATTATTAGATAAATTCGATAGCGTAGGAGAGATATTTCATACTGATAAGTATAAGATATCAGCGATTATACCCGATGATATGATCGTTCTAGAACTTTTGAGTTTGTTTAAAGAGTTAATGAGCCGTACTCTCAATTTTAGAATAAGAAACACAAATGTCATTAGCAGTCGTGACCAATTATTGGATTATTTGAAGTTTAAGATGGGCGGCTTAGATGTTGAGCAATGCAGAATTTTACTTTTAAATAAAAAAAATATTATTTTGACAGATGAAGTTATATCTGATGGTACATTAGACATGGTTTCATTCTATCCACGAGAAATTGTAAAAAAAGCTTTATTTTATGGAGCAGCAGCGGTTATCATTGCACATAATCATCCAAGTGGTAATCCTGAAGCATCTGAAGCTGATTTAATAGTTACAGATAAAATAGTTGCAGCTTGTAAAGTTTTTGATATATCAGTACATGATCACATAATTGTGACTAAAGATAGTTATTTTAGCTTGCTATTTTAACAGCTTTATATTACACCTTTAATGACTTAAAGCTGAGGCTCAAACTCCTAGACAAGAAAGATTAAGGGCGAATAATGGCGGATTCAGTAAAAAATAATTTTATTAAAGGCTGGTGGCGTGTCATTGATCAACCAACTATAATTGCAATAATGATTCTTGTTGCTTTTAGCCTAATGCTAGTAACAACAGCAAGCCCGGCAGTAGCTAATAGGATTGGACTTACAGATAATTATTTTTCTTCAAAACATATAGTTTTTTTATCTCTTGCATCCCTTATAGTATTATTTTTCTCATCTTTGGATAAAAAATGGATCAGACGTTTTGCTATATTGGGATTTTTAATTAGCCTGGTAATGCTAGTTTTAGTTAAATTCTATGGCTTTGAGGTAAAAGGAGCAACCAGATGGATAAATATTGCTGGCTTTTCTTATCAACCTTCAGAATTTATGAAACCATTTTTTGCTGTTGTCACTGGTTGGGTGTTATCTCTTCAATATCATGAAGAATTTCCAAGTTTCAGAGTGTGTTTTGCCCTGTTTTTAGCTGTTGCTACATTGCTAATTATTCAACCAGATTTTGGTATGCTTGTAATGGTATCAGCCGTTTTTGGTATTCAGTTATTTGTTGCTGGATTACCAATTATATGGATATTTATTGCTATTTTTGCTTCAGTTTCTGGTACTATCGGTGCTTATTTATTACTTCCGCATGTAACATCTAGAATTAATAAGTTTCTTGATCCAGTCAATAGCGAGAATTATCAAATAACAAAATCGTTAGAAGCTTTTGAATCTGGCGGTTTATATGGCAGGGGACCAGGAGAAGGTCTTGTAAAGCAGCATTTGCCAGATTCTCATACAGATTTTATTTTTGCAGTAGCAGGGGAGGAATTTGGAGCAATTATTTGCCTTATGATGATCATCACATTTGGTTATATAGTAATTAGAACTTTAGTAAATCTGATGCACGAAGATGACAAGTTCACTCAAATTGCAGTTATTGGTATAATAGCTCAGTTTGGTTTACAAGCTGTTATTAATATAGGTGTTACATTAAATTTGCTACCAACTAAAGGCATGACATTGCCTTTTATAAGTTATGGCGGATCATCTACTTTGGCAATCAGTGTTGCTATTGGTATGCTTCTTAGCCTTACTAAGAGAAAAACTTCTCTGATTAAGTATAGATTACAGAACATTGAAATTTAGAAGTGAAAATCTTAATATCAACCTTAATGACCCATTCAGAAAAAAAAGTAATATTGCTAAGCGCCGGTGGAACTGGCGGACATTTCTTTCCTGCTATTGCTTTAGCTCAAGAGCTTGCTTTAAATAAAAATTTGGAAGTACATATCTCTACCGATAATAGATGCAGAAAATACTTAACTGATGATATTAAGATAAAATCTCATATAGTTGATTTATATATCAGTTTACGAGGAATATTTAGTAAATTAAAACTACCTTTTATAGTTTTAATTGCTTTAATTAAGGCTTTTTTGTTGATATGGAAGGTTAAACCAAGGATTATAATAGGTTTTGGTGGATATCCTAGTTTTCCAGTCATGTTTGCCGGACAGTTGCTTTCTATTCCGACTATTATTTATGAGCAGAATTCCTTTTTTGGTAAAACTAATAAATTTTTTGCAAAAAAAGCTCAAATTATAGCTCTGGCTTATAAAGATACTAAAAATTTACCTCAAGAATATTTGGCTAAAACTTTAGTGACCGGTGATTTCGTCAGAAACAATATCAAAAATCTTAAGCAAAAGCATAATTTTGATAGCAAGATATTTAACCTACTGGTATTTGGAGGCAGCCAGGGAGCAAAAATTTTTTCTAGTCTAGTACCAAATGCTATAAAAATTTTGCTAACCAAATATCCAGAAACAAATATAAAAATTATCCAACAAGTACAAAAAGATGATCAAGAAATCGTTAAAAAAACTTATGATGATTTAAAAATCAATAGTGTTATATCTGATTTTTTTCATGATATTCATAAACATTATGAAAATTGCCAGTTAGTCATTGCAAGATCTGGAGCAACAACTATAGCAGAACTAACTCAAATAGGTATGCCAGCTATATTTATTCCCCTCCCTTTAGCAGCAGACGACCATCAATATTACAATGCCAAAACATTGCAAGACTCAAATTCATCTTGGTTTTACAGACAAAACGAAGTAACAGCAGAGATTTTAGCGGATAAATTACACTCTATAATTTCAGACCCTAATCAGATTAAGCAAGCTTCTTTTAACCTACTGAAACGCAAAATGGATGGTACTAAGCATTTAGCTGACACAGTTTCAAAAATAATTGACTAATTTTACAGTTGAATTGACATAAGGTAGTTGCAACTAATTAATATATATGACATTACTTAATTCATATACTTGCTAATGGGTACTGAATGTATTAAGTCGCAGAAAACACATAAGTATCATTTAGTTGTCGAATAAATAATCGGAAAAGTTTATGATAAATAAAGCAATTATTTTAATCATTTCGGCATTTTTTTTGTCGTCTTGTGTTACCGGTCCAGAAGGATATTTCAAAAAATCAGCCAATAATAAAGTTTTTGATCGCAAAGGATCCAAAGGCGGCAAGAGACCACCATTATACAATAAAAAATATATTGCCAAAGCAAAGCAGAATGTTGCAAATAACGATTATGAAGAAGATGAGGAGGATTATGATAGTTTGTTTGAAAATGAGAATATTTCTCAAGCAAATAGAGATATGTATCGCAGGATCCTTGAACAAGAAGTAGAGAGTAGATATTTAGGTAAAGGGCTTAGGGAGAAAAAAGATAAAGCCTATCCTGTTTTGGTAAGAAATAGTACTAGGCCTAATAGCAATTACAATGATGATAATTCAGAATTAAGGGCCGAACTTGACCAGATTAAAGCAATGCTAAGTGAAACTAAAAATGAAATGGCTAGTTATAGATGTCCAACAGCTGGGGAGCTCGAAAAAGCTCAAGCAAAGTTGCTAGCAACTCCATTAAAAAATACAACCGATAATGATGAAAAATACATCAAGCAAAAGCTAGAACCAGCTCCATTAGTGAAAAAAAATAATTCTCCGAATGAGTCAGTTATTATAAATCCTGTTAAGTCGATATAAGAGAGTGTTGCTGAATTTAATTATTCTAGTTTTTTATGAAAAAAATAATTACATTATTTATTTGTATTTTTCTTTCTTCTTCGTCTTATGCAGAGATTTATAATCTGGAAAATATAAAAGAAATAAGAGATATAGTCGGTGACATATTCGAGAAAAGAAACCCAGAAAAAACCTTCTTCATATTCCCTCTTGAGAATTTTATTCTAAGACCAATGCATCCTGCTATGCAGAAACAGGAACAAAATTACAATTCATTATTGAAAAAAGCCTTTAGTAAAATTAATGATTCGTTTGTTTCTTATGTAAATCCATTAATATTAATTGAATATCCTAATGAGCTTGTAGATCAAGAACTGCCTAATTTAGTTGACTATATCCAAAAAAATAACGCACCATTAATTATTACTACTTCTAATATAACAGGGGGAATAAATAATATAGATTTTTTCGATGTATGGACTCATAATTATCTAAAAAACAAGAAAATAGATCTTAATCAAGGCATCTTTGCAAAAACTCAATTGATCTTTAATAAAGAAATGAAAAAAATAGCTGGTACCTACCCTACTTTTTACAAAGGTCTGCTAAGTTACAATACTAATGGCGTAGATAATTCAGAGATGCAGGTCTTAAGTACGTTTTTTGCCATAAAATTAAAGAAAATACCAGATGTAGTAGTAGCGATTTCCTTTAATAAAAACTATCTTCAAGCCTTGGAAAAACAACTTAAGATATTAAGAACTGATAATGAATTTTTTGGTATTTTATATAATTTACCCAATCAAAAGATCAAAGAAATTTCTCCTGAAAATTATTTACAATTTTGGCAAGATTTTGTTAAAAAGCTAAATAAAATCAAAAGAAAAGGAGTAGATCTAGAATCGGAGAACCCTTATGATCAGCAACCTTAGACTATTAATTATTTCGTTAATCTTTACAATATGTAATCCAGTTAAAGGAGAAATAATTACCACATATTCAATAGATTCTATAACTATCAAAAATATTGACAATCTGATAGATAAAGATACTCTCGTGTTTATAGAACTTGATGATGTTATATCCATCCCAAAATCAAAAATGTTTCACTATGGAAATAATCCATACCGCCTTTTTATCCCTAACTTACTTACCTTATCTAAAGATAATTCGCAATATTTAAATCTAATTGCCCGGTGGTATCAAATGCGTAAGCTCATGCTTGTTGAGGATGGCTGGAAAAATTTTATTAATGATTTAAAAAAAAGGAAAATACCAGTCTATGGGCTAGCTACCATGCCAATTCATTTACAAAATATTGAGCAAAAAAGATTTTTAGAACTAAAAGAACTTGGCATAATATTTACTGACAAAATAAATGATAAAAACATTATGGAAATTGATAAGCAGGATGGATGGTCATCTAGTTTTTATCACGGAATAATTTTTATGGGACCATTTAGCAAATCAAAAACCTTATTAAATTTTATAAAAATCTCTAATATTTCGCCCAAAAAAATTATAGTTTTTGACAAAGTTAAATATGAGCTTGAAACAATAGAAAGAGCATTTAATAGTTTTAGAATAGACTTTTACAGCATTTTATATTGGGGAGCAAATCAAGTCATCAGCATTCAAGATCCGGAAGTAATTCAATTGCAGCAAAAAGCACTTCTGGAAAAGGGAAAATGGTTGGAAGATAACGAAGTCTAAGCTTTTACTTATACCAATTAGGTCAATTGATGTAAAACGTTTGGTTTAGGGATTACAATATTAATCTCGGTATTATCTTCTCTAGCAGGTTACTGCGATACTTATTGCAATTAGTATAAATAAATATGTTATACCAAATCTCATTTTAAATCAGACTAATGAATTTCAAGACGAGGCTGCGCAGCGTAGTAATCTACGAAAGCAGTAGCCGAGATCTGCAAAATTCGTTTGTATCATTTAAAATGAGATTTGGTATTACTTGACTTAAGCTATGAGTTTATCCATCAAACTACTCAAAAAGAAACTAGCAATATCTTGTAAAAACAGCTAGAATGCAACATAGAGTGTAATAACAGATAAATATAGAAGATAAATGACTATAATTTCTCCAAAAGTTGACATAGCATTCAAAAAAATCTTTGGCGTTGAAGAGAATAAGGATTTACTTATTTCGCTAATTAATTCTATTGTTGGAGAGGAAGATCAAGTCACAGACGTTACTCTACTGAACCCATATAATCCAAAAAGTTTTAAAACTGATAAATTATCTATATTAGACATAAAAGCTACCAATCAGGATGGAAAAAGATTTAATATAGAAATACAAATTAGCGATGAGGCTGATTACGACAAAAGGGCTTTATATTATTGGGCAAAGTTATATACCGAACAATTAAAAGCTTCTCAAGGTTATGACAAGCTTTCTAAAGCTATAGGAATTCATATACTTAATTTCACTTCTATCCCAGAAACAAAAAATTACCATAACGTCTTTCATATCAAAGAAAAAACCAATAATCTGATTTATTTTAAAGATTTGGAATTGCATACTATTGAATTAAATAAATTTACTAGTGATACTAGTGAAGAACTTTCAGATCTTGTAGCAAAAATTAAGACATCTCTAGACGTATGGAGTGCTTTTCTAACAAGAAACGATTTACTAAAAATCAACAATTTACCAAAAGAACTCAATGATACTAATCTTAAAAAAGCTCTTCAAGTCTTAAATGTGATGAACTTTAGCTCCGAAGAACGTAAACTTTACGATGATCACTTAAAGTGGTTAATGATTGAAGCTAATACCCTAAAAAAAGCCGAGAACAAAGCTAGAGAAGAAGGTATTGCTATCGGAGAAACTAGAGGTATTGAAAAAGCGGCAATTTCTATGTTAAACCAAAAGCTAGATGATTCTTTGATTAAATCAGTTACAGGTTTTTCTCAAGATGACTTAGATAAACTTAAAAACAAACTGCAATCGTAGCTATAACCAGTACCCTGATGTGGTTACAGTTTTCCGGACAAGTAGATTAATATAAACTTGAAAGGAGAAGAAAAAATGTCTGAACAAAAACAAAAAATTTATTCTACAGAATTTCAAGCATTAGAAGAAACTAAAACTTTGCCAATGTCCGCATAATTTACTCTCCGGAAAACTGTTGACATATCAATATTAGTGCAAAGCTATTATTAAGATATAAGTAAATCATCATAAGTAAAAAAATGGTTTTATGCTTAAAAATTATATAAAAAAATTACGTCACCATCGGCAAAAGAAAACTGCCAGCACTCTTGATATTCCAGATTCTATTTTTTCCTCTGAGGAAACAATTAGTGCCGAACAATATTTTACTAATGTTATTGTACACAGATGCGTCAGCTTGATAGCATCATCTGCCAGCCATGTACCTTGGTTAGTATATAAGAATCAAGGTAATAAAAGAATTTTTGCCGACAACCATCTTGTCGCTAAGTTACTAAAGAAGCCAAACTCAGAAATTTCTGGAGCAGATTTTTTTACTGAAATAATTTCCAGCTTATTATTATATGGTAACAGTTACCTTTTTTTAGCTGGGTATAATAATTCCTCAGTTTCTGGTATCTATAATCTACACTCTAAAGCAGTTGACATAATTACTAAAGAAAATAGACCTATAGCATATAGATATAGAGCATACGGAACAGAAAAACTCTACCATATTGACAGTACAAGCAGAGTTAGCCGTGTATTGCATTTTAAAAATTATCACCCATCTAATCATTTATATGGTTTATCTTCCCTATCAGCTGCATCAAAATCAATAAATTTATATTCAAAAACTTTAGATTGGAATAAAGCTCTCCTTAAAAATGCTGTTAAACCTAGTGGTGCACTAGTGTTTCAAGATGGGAATGGATATCTAACTGATGAACAATTCGAAAGGTTGCAACAACAATTTTATGATAATTTTAGTGGCTCATCTAATTCGGGAAAACCTCTAGTACTTGAAGGGGGGTTAAAATGGCAAGAAACTAATAATGCTGAAAGATTTGAAAAGTTTCTTGAGTTAAAAGATTCAAGTGCAAGAGATATAGCCATAGCTTTTAATATTCCACCTCAATTACTTGGGATTAACGGTGATAATACTTATAGCAATATGCAAGAGGCAAGACTTGCTCTTTGGGAAGAAAATATCATTCCTCTATTAGATAAATTATCTGATGGATTAAGTAATTGGTTTTCTCACTGGTTGGAAGAAGATTTATTGATCGATTTTGATCGTGACTCAATATCAGCTCTGATTGAACGCAGAGAAAATTTATGGTTGAAAATTGCTAGCGCATCTTTTATGACTTTAAATGAAAAACGATCATTTGTAGGACTTGAAGGACTTAAAGGAGGAGACAAAATTTTTGATAATGATATAAAAAACCAATAGAAAATTAGATAGAAATAGAAATGAAAATTACTGTCAACAAGCTTTACAGTTTTATAGCAAAACTTATCTCGTTATTAGAAGATGAACTAAATGGAATAAGCTCGGGTAAATCAAAAAATGCTTTAAATGTACAAAAAAATATCACTGATACACTAAATAAGCTAGTTAACCTGATTGTTCAATTAAACAAACTAACCAAAGAAGAAATAGACAAAGTTGCTCCAATGAGCAAAGAAGATAAAGATATTATAAGGCGTTTTGTTGAAAAATATAATTCACAAAATAAAACTTAGTTCTTTGTTTTTTTAGCAATAGAATTTAAAAAATCCTCAAGGTGTTTTGGATCTGCTTCTTTTTTAGGAATTAGCAAATTACCAGTAACTTTAAGTGGTAACTTGACAGCAGCATAATCGGTATAATTTCTTCCATCAGTCGGTTTAGATAGATAAAATGAAAGCACAGAAACTAAATCAATATTGAGATTATACAAATTAAAATTTGCTGATGCTGCTCCAGAGGTGTACTTTGTTTTGAATTCTACTTTGCTCAAACTAAGTAAGCCTTTAGTAAGTTCTAGATCAGATTTTATTTCGCTAATACTAGTTTGGCCCGTTAACAAAGCTTGCTTTAGATCATCTTGAAAAGATTTTACATTATAGTCTGGAGCACTAGCAATTTGAACAAAATTATCAATAGAAAAATTACTTATGGTGATGTCTTTAGCAAAAATATTTGACTTTGTATATAAGTTGTATAATTGCTCTTCAAGTGAGTCACCATTTGTAGACCACATACCGCCGGCGCTTATGACACCAGTAGTTTCGAACATTCCAGGTGGCGTTAACTTCGCTATCTCTGCAACAATTGCTGAGTTTAAAGCATACACAAAATTAATTGTATAGGGATCAAGTAATATACTACCGGAAGAAACTATTTTGCCACCAAATATACCAGCTTCAAGCTTACTAATTTCAAACAGAGTTTTATTATTATTTGCTTGAAACACAAGATCATCTAGAGCAAAATCTCCTTGATAAATTTTATTAAGAGCAAAATTTATGTTTAAATCTACCTTATCAAGAGCAAATATTTCCAATATTTTCTTTCTCAGTTCAGAAATAGATCTCGGCGAGAGAAAATTAGTTTCTACTATTCCACTATGAATTATCCAATTGAAAGATGGTTTGATGCCAGAAGCTATTAATTCAATAGTTGTATCAATACGATCTTTACCATCGTTTAGTCTTAGATTCTCTAATCTAACTTTACCTGGAATGAGATTTAAGTACAAATTAACATTTGTATATAATTTACTATTTGCAATAAGTTGATCGACCTTAATATCATAATTATTTATGGAAGTAAGTTGCCTTATAGGAATAAATTTACTTAGATAATCATCTTTTTTAGAGTCTGCAGCTAAACTTACACCATAATTATATAGATAGTTTAATACTGGCAGATTCTGTGTATCTAAATTGACTTTAGTAAATTTCAAATTAGCATTAGTCCTGGGTGAATTACCAATAAATTTAGTCGAAATAGAACCAGAAATTTCGCTATCAGCTGTTTTAATTAGTAAATTTTGCGCAGAGACGTCTACTGAAGTTAATTTAATATCAGATATCAGACTATAAGGAATGTTGGTTTTAGATCTGAATTCAGGGCCAGCAATAACTTCAACTAAGTCATTTAGATTTTCATGAACTAGAGCAACTCTTCCTTTAAAAATACTCCGGAAAGAATTTTCTGATATCACGCCATTGGCCTTAAAACTACCAGCTTGACCAACAACACCAGAAAAATTTTCAATATTAACCTTACCATCTTGAATTAAAAAATTCAAATTAACATCCGCTAAGCTATTATTGTTGCTTAGCACAAATTGTTTTGCGAAAATACTTGCTTTTATTTGATTTTTATTAGAATTAAATTTATTACCAGCAACAAGATGCAAGCTAGTGGAATTGTTATTATCTACATTATTTTTATTCTTGCTCCAATTATTTAGATCAATTTTACTGAAATTTATTTTGATATCATTTGTATCTAGTTTATTTTTGCTAATAGCTATCTCACCAGTACCTTGGAGAGAAGCAGAATTAATTACAATATTTTTAAAGTTAATCCACTGATTTAACGGCACAATGTCTAAACTGATTTTGACTTCTTCGCTAGAATCGAATTTATCTGATAAATTTACAAAATCTGGTACAAAATTTATCAATTCCTTAACAAACTCCGAAGTGGTAATTTCCATTTTACCGCTTTTTAACATGGATTTTTCATATATTTCCTGAAGTTTTATATTATATTTAGGATTATTTAAATGAAGATTAAAGCTAATTTGATCAGAATTTTTGACAAATTCACCTTTTAAATTACCTATAGAAGCTAATTCTCCTGTAAATTCTGTTGCCTTTTTATTTCCTCCAAAGGTAAAGTTTTTTATAACAAAAGGAATATCTCTATCTGATTCGACAAAAATGAGTTCATCAATTTTAACTGCAATATTTAGCGCTTCTTTCTTAATCAGCTCGGCAATAAACTCATCATGATCTATATAATTCACCTCATTATTTGATAAGTGAATCGCCATCTGAGCAATTTCAATACTAGAAATTTTATGATTAAAACTTAAGACGGACCACAAAGAAAACTTAATATTTACTCCTTTAAGCTCTATTTTTGCTGTTTGTTTTATTTCATCAATTACTAAATATGGTATAGGAAATTTATTTATTTTGTAACTTGCTTGATTTGCATCTAGCTTATCAATCCTAGTAATTTTAATAAAATCGGCATAGATTTTGTTATAATCTGCCAGATATATGGAGCTTGCAATTAAAATCAAAAACCCAACGATTACAATTAGTAAAGATAAAATAATTTTTTTCATGATATAAATTTAATTTTCGGCTATAGTAAATTAATTTCAAAGTAATTTTATATGCCAAATCAGTCAGTTGCTAGCAAAAACAATACCGATGATAAATTAATTATAGTAGGTGTCATCTCATCAGCTCATGGTATCAAAGGTCAAGTTATAGTTAAATCTTTCACTCACCCTGTTAAAAATATTATAAAATTACCAGTTTTTGATCTCAATCAAGAGGCCTTCAAACTAAAACTTATTAAAATTCAACCAAATGGCAACTTGATTTGCACCCTGGAAAATTGCCACAACAGAACAGAAGCAGAGCAATTTACCAAAAAATCTCTTTACTGTTTTAGAAGCAGCTTACCGGAAATATCTGTAGAAGATGAATTTTATATTGAAGATCTAAAAGACTTAAAAGTCATTGATTGCAAAGGTAATCGCATCGGCAATATAATTAATTTTGTAAATTATGGCGGAGGAGATGTTGTAGAAATACAATTCAGTAAAAACGGTAGATCAGAAATGCTTCCTTTTACCAAAAAACTTTTCCCTGAGATTACAAAACATCACATCGTTCTAATTCTTCCGGACGACTATAGCCTTTTAGATTCCAATTAGATACCAGGCGCAGACTGGCCTTGTTGCATGGATCGCCAAAGCCAGTGTACAAGCGTCATTGCGAGCGACCACAGGGAGCGTGGCAATCCAGTACTTATGCTATAAAACGGCTTAACTCCGCGGTTTTATTTTTTCTAGATTGTATCTTGAAAAAAGAAGTAAGAAGAGTCAGAGTAAAAAATAAGGAG
>JACCDN010877450.1_pt1 | contig 26738 bp, 26 predicted proteins | sample 7441691 | NCBI WGS metagenome assembly JACCDN01 (sample SAMN15323439, study PRJNA562643) | freshwater metagenome | isolation source: river surface water | place: USA:Blue River Watershed | collected 2017-08-16 | reverse complement strand
GTGTTAAGAGCGCCAGGATTAGTAATAAAAGGATAAGCTAAGTTGGAAGCAGCGCCCTTTAACTCCTTTTGAAACATATTAAAAACAGCAATAAAAAAGGGGAGTTGGACTAACATAAGTAGACAAGAGGAAAAAGGGTTAACTTTATTCTCTTTATACAAATTCATCATCGCTCCAGTAAGCTTTTCTTTGTTGTCGGCGTATTCTTTTTTAAGAGCTTCGAGTTTTGGCTGTAGATCCTGAAGGGCTTTTTGGGAAATCAAAGCCTTGTGAGCGATAGGTAACAAGATTAATTTAATAGCTAGAGCAAAGAGAATGACCGCTAGACTGATTTCGTGGCCTGGCACTAGGTTGTAGATGAAAATAAAGAGGTTTAAAACCGGTTGATAGAACAAAGTTTGAAAAAATGAAGCCATAAAATTATTTAAGCGGATCCCAGCCGCCACTATTAAAAGGGTTGCATCGTGCAATACGAGCCGAACACTTCATACCACCCCTAATAAAACCATATTTATTAAAGGCGGTCAAACAGTAGTCGCTGCAAGTCGGTTGAAAGCGACAATAGCCAAAAGGCTTTTTAAAAAGCCCATGATCAGGCGAGAGGGTGATTTGATAAACCCTGATTAATTTAATAGCTAGAGTAGCTAAAAAAGCGTCGATAGTTTTGATCATAGCAGTTTAAGACGCTCTAAAGTAACTTTAAGTTGCTTGATTAATTCAGCACTTTCTAAGTTAAGAGCGGCTGGCTGACAAATAACAATGAGATCAAAACCAAGTGTTTTGGATAGCTCGGTCTCTAAAAAAGCACGTAATTGTCTTTTGAGTCGGTTACGGTCAACGGCTTTTTTGCTGACTTTTTTATTAACTAGAATGGTAAATCGAGGGTAATTAAGCTGATTAGGATAGGCCTTAAGCCCCAGAGCTCCTAAATAAACACTTTTACCTTTTTTGAAGAGTAGTTCTATTTCTTTGGTTTTTCTAAGTCGCTGACTTTTTGGCAACATATTATAAAAAGTCCCTAAAAATAAAGCACGAGGAGCTGTTTTAGCCTTTTATCTAAAATAAAAAACAAAAACAACTCCTCGTAAGTTTATTTGCTCAAAACAGCACGACCTTTGGTACGGCGGGCTTTGAGGACATTGCGACCATTTTTAGAGCTCATTCTTTCGCGGAAACCGTGATCTTTACTAGCTTTGCGAACATTTGGCTGATAAGTTCTTTTTGGCATAAGGTTATAATTTATCAGTAGAATATACCAATAAGTTCTTGATTAGTCAAGCTTGGTATTAATACTGCCGATAAAGCCTTTAGGGCTATTGTTACTGGCCTTTTTGCTTAGCTCTAGATAGAGGCTAGTCCAAGCACTGATCATAAAGGCGGAAACCAAGGCATTACTTAGTAAAAAGATTGTAAACATCACGAGATAACTAAGAGCAACGACGATAACGTAGGCTTGATAGGAGAAGTTTTGGGCTGCTAAAGCGAGGAAAAAGAGGATGATAGAGAGGCCGTTAATGATTAGGAGGGTTAAAAAAATCACTAAAATACTAAAAATAAAAACACTAATGGAAAACTCTAGGCTAAGTAGACGATTTTTATTAAGAAGCGCCCAGGCGTCGGTAGCCGCTATTTTAAAAGAGTTTTTATTTAAGGTTAGACTAATCATTAGGTAACGTAGGTAGACTGAGGCGAGAATAATAATTGGCAAAAATAAAACAAAGAGGATTAGATAACTGAAATCAGCCGGAATATTAGACAAGCCAGAACTAAAGAGAAGTGGTGAACTAATAATAAAAAAACTAAGGATTAAAAATAATTTAAAGACAATATTAGCTAAAGATAGCTTAATAACAGCCGCGCGTGATTGGGATAAATAATTAAAAAATAAATCTTTGAGACTATTTAGATTAGCTTTGGGGGATTTGATAATAGCTCCAGCCCGTTCAATAACAATCATATGAGAGGCGACTGAGAGAACTAAAATAATAACAACAATAACTATAACCATAAGAGCAGTGAGCCAGAGTGAACCAGCTGAACTCGCACTGTTAATAAGGTTGTTTGGCAAATTAAGTAAGTTTTCTTTGTTAAATAAGCCAGAACTTAGACGATTAGCTAGATCATAGATGCTGTTCTTGTCAGTGTTAATGAAGTTGTAATAAATATCACCCTCAACACTACCACCAAAGATAAGCGCAAAAAAACCAAAAATCCCAATAATTTTATAACGTTTTAAGACTAGCAGAGCATCAAGAAAGATTTTCTTATAAAGTGGCATAGTTTTGATTAATGATTATTGTTTTAGATTATAGCATATTTAGTTTTTTAAAACAGCTCGCTTGTGTTTATCACGAATCTGTTTATAATAATCAGCAAAGTTATCAACATTTCATCAACAAGCTCACAGTTTATCTTTACAAAAAAGTTGTTATACTAAATTTAAGAATAAAATTCTATGGATAATGATCAATTGTGGCAAGCTGTTTTAGGTGAAATTGAAGTAAACGTCTCAAGAGCTAATTTCACCACTTGGTTTAAAAATACCTTCATTGGTTCTTATGAAGGTAATACTATTGTTATTTGCGTACCAAATATTTTTACCAAAGCTTGGCTCGAAAAAAAGTACGATCAGGAAATCCTACTAGCTTTGCGTAATATTACCAAAGAAAAAGAAATTAATTTGATTTATAAAATTGAAACTAGAAAGTCCGGTCCAGTCTTAGCTGGTCGTGAAACAACTAGAGAAACAAATCAAGAAGGCGCTCCAGTTAGGCGAGCAGAGACGCCGGTAATTAGCTTTAAAAACTCTAATGTTAATAAGTTTGGTTTAAATAATAAATATGTTTTTAACAACTTCATTGTTGGTAAAAATAACGAACTCGCTCACGCTGCTTGTCAGGCCGTAGCCGCTAACCCTGGTCAAACCTATAATCCTTTGGTTTTACATGGTGGGGTAGGCTTGGGTAAAACCCACTTGTTGCAGGCAGTTGGCAATGAACTAGCCAAGGTAACTGATCGTATCCTCTATGTAACTTCAGAGAAGTTTTGTAATGATTATATTAATGAAGTCCAGAGCGGACGAGCGAAATTTCTCAAAGAAAAATATCGCAATGTGGATTTACTACTAATTGATGATATTCAGTTTTTGGGTGGTAAGGATGGTACTCAAGAAGAGTTTTTTCATACCTTTAATGAGTTACACCAAAACAACAAACAGATTGTAGCTACCTGTGATCGCCCCCTCAAAGCTATTCCAGCTCTAGAAAAACGCTTGTTATCAAGATTAGAGTGGGGAATGGTGGCTAATATCACTTTGCCGGATTACGAAACTAGAATCGCCATCTTACAAAACAAGTGCCAAGAAAAAAATTATTTGCTTAATGATAAGATTTTAAGTTATATCGCCACCAACGCCGAGACTAATGTCCGTGAATTGGAAGGAGTTTTAACTAAATTAATTACTTATTTTGAGTTTAATAATTTAGCGCCGTCACTAGATGAAACTAAGCGTATTTTGATTGATAATTTCTCTAGTTTTCAAGAATCATCACTGTCGTCAAAGAGTATTATTGATGCGGTTAGTAAGTTTTATAGCGTAACCAATAAAGATTTAGTTAGCAAGAGTCGTAAGAAGGAATTGGTAAAACCAAGACAGGTAGTAATGTATTTACTGCGTTCAGAAATTGAAATGTCTTTTCCGAATATCGGTCAGGAGCTAGGTGGTCGTGATCACAGCACAGCAATGCACGCTTGTAAGAAGATTTTGCAGGAGATTAAAAATAAAGAAAGAATGGCCCAAGAAATAAACTCCATTAAACAGTTGATTAAGAATTATGGTGGATAAGTCTGGTATAAGTTGTTGATTAGTGGGTAGTGAGTTGTGGAGAGGGAGGGTGGATAAAGTTATCCCCAAAGTTATGAGGAAAAGTCTTGCAGATTGATGCACAGGAGGGAGTGAAAAAAATTGTTCAAAGTAAAATCAAAAACAAGCTTTTCCACTCAGTCCACAGGCCTTATTAAGACTATTAAATATTAATTAAGAAGTTAAGAAGATTTACCCAAGTATGAAAATTACCGTCTTACAAAAAAATCTGAAGCAGGGGATTTTTGTAACCAGTTCAATTACCGGTAAGAATAATAATTTACCAATTTTGAATAACCTATTAATTAGTTCTAGTAATGGTAGTTTGAAATTGTCAGCTACAGATTTGGAATTAGGAGTTAGTACAATCGTGCGTGGCAAGATCGACGAAGACGGCTCAGTAACAGTGGATGCTAAGTTATTATCTAGCTATGTAGCACTGTTACCTAATAATAAAATTGAGATTGTTAGTACTGGCCCGGAACTCGCTCTCGAATCAGAGGGTTATAAAACCAAGATCAAAGGCGAACTCGCTGATGATTACCCATTAATACCAGAACTAGAGAAGGAAAATTATTATCAGGCTAATATCAATGAGTTTAAGCAGGCGATTAGTAGTGTGGTATTTGCGGTAATGTTTAATGAGAATCGTTTAGCTTTGTCTGGTGTAGTCTTTAGTATTGATAACGAGACTTTGACAATGGCGGGCACAGATAGCTATCGACTAGCTGAAAAGGTAATTAAAATTAGTTCTAATATCACACCAGTGGAGGGTGAGGGGCCAAGAAGAATTATTATCCCGATTAAAACACTACAAGAGCTTGCTCGTATTATCGGAGGAGACTTCAGTGACAGTAAAGATGTAGAAGATATTCGAATGTATGTGACTGATAATCAAATTGCCTTTAGTTTTGATACTATTGAAGTGGTGTCGAGATTGATTGATGAACAATATCCAGATTACAAACAAATTATCCCCAACCAGTTTAAATCTTCCTGTACTCTAGATCGAGAAGAGTTGATTAGAGCAGTTAAAGCCTCGGCATTATTTTCTAAAAGTGGTGTAAATGACATTAATTTGGATTTGAGTGTGGAGAAATCAGCTTTGGTAGTGTCAGCAGCCTCTGGTCAAGCTGGTGAAAACACTGCTTCGGTGGCGGCTAAGGTAGAAGGTGTGGATAACGGGGTAGTTATCAACTTTAAATACCTGATTGACGGACTTAATAATATTAATTCGGAGTTAGTGAAGATCGAATTAGTAGATGGTATGACTCCGTGTTTACTTAGACCAGTAGGCCTAGAGGGTTATCTCTATATAGTTATGCCGATTCGTAAATAAGCTACTGTTAGTTTTGGCTTCAAGGCTTGTGATTGGCTAAAACAAAAAAAACTTCTCGTGCACGAGAAGTTTTTTTTGTTGGAATTTTTTAGACCTTGATGATGACTGGTAGTACCATTGGTCGGCGTTTGGTTTCTTGGAAGAGATACTGACCGATTTCGTGGCGCATTTTGTTTTTGATGTAGTCATCGTCGTGACCAGCGGCTCGTTCGCGAACGATGGAGCGTAGTTTGTCACGGACTTTTTGGATCATGTCTTTGTGTTCTTTCATATAGACGAAGCCACGAGAGATGATGTCTGGTGAACCGATAAGATTGCCAGATTTAACATCAATAGTAGTGATAACAACGATCATGCCGTCTTCGGACATCATTTTACGATCTCGCAAAACTACATCGTTGCTAGAATCAGTAACACCAGAGCCATCGACGAAGACATAGCTGGAAGGTACTTTTTCGGTGCTTAAACGGCCGCCAGAGCGATCAAAGTCGATAACTTGACCATTATCAGCTACAAAGATATTTTCTGGCTTAAAACCGATTTCCTTGGCGAGTTTTTCAGCTTCTTTTAACATGAAGTGCCAACCGTAGACTGGGATGAAGTAATCAGGCTTAATAGTTTTGAGTAAGTAGGCGATATCATCACGATTACCGTGACCAGAGATATGGACATCCATTAAGCCGCCGTGAATAACATTGTTACATTGGCGGTAGAGGTTGTCTTTGAGACGTTGGATAGTTGATTCATTACCTGGGATGATAGAAGAAGAGAGAATGATGGTGTCGGTCTTGTGGATACGGAGGCTACGATGACTACCATCGAGCATGCGAGAGAGAGCAGCGTTTTCTTCACCTTGAGCACCGGTGCCGATAATGACGATTTTATTATCAGGATAATTACCGATTTGTTCTGATTTGATAATAGTGTCCTTGTGACACTTGATATAACCAAGAGTCATAGCAATTTCGACGTTCATCTTCATGCTATAACCTTCGAGAGAAACTTTTTTGCCGAGGCGCTCAGAGATTTGAATAATCCAACCAACACGTTCTACTTGGGAGGCAAAGGTACCAATAATAACTCTGCCAGGAGCTGAGCTGATGATTTGATCAAGATTGGCCCGAAGGTCTTCGGAGGTAGGGCTTTGTTTGGTGCTGATAGCGCCAAGACTTTCAAGCATCAAGACACTTGGTCGAGGGAGATTAGCAAGGTGAGAGTAATCAACAACTGGTTCGCCAGTTTGCTTGTTACGTTCCATAGTCCAGTCACCAGGGTGGATAACAGTAGCGACAGGAGTGCTAATAGCTACACCAACAGCGTCCATGATGGAGTGTTCGACCTGGAAGAAGCTGACTTGGAAAGCGCCTAGTTGTAGACGATCGGTAATGTTTTTAATGAGGATGGTTTTGAGTTTTTTGGAAGTACCTTTTTTGTAATCTTCAACACGGTGCTTAACCATAGCCAAGGTCATGTTGCGACCAATGACAGTTGGATTGCCGAGTTTTTCTAAGAGAATGGCGGCAGCGCCAATGTGATCTAAGTGACCATGAGAGAGGATGACACCGCGAATACGGTCTTCTTTGCCCTTGAGATAGTCGGTATTAGGAATGATATAGTCGATACCAAACATATCTTCACTAGGGAATTCTAAGCCCATGTCTAGGATGATGATATCTTGACCATACTCATAAAGAGTCATGTTACGACCAACTTCTTCGCAGCCACCTAGTGGGATGATACGTAGTCTAGGTTCTTTTGAATTGTGGTTGATTTGGTTTTGTTCGCCATTCTTATGATCGTGGTTTTTGTTTTTGTGACCATGATGAAAGTGGCGCGGTTTATTACTTTTGTATTTAGTAATCATAAATTAGTTGAACCATAAAGCGAAATATAAAAATATTTCCTAGGTTTATTTAATTAGTTTAATTAGGGAATTGAATTTAAAATTTCAAATTTAAAATCTCAAAACATTGTTAACAATTGTTTTTAAATCTAAAATTTAAAATTTTAAATTAATCTTGTGCCCAAGGAGGGATTTGAACCCTCACAGACTTGCGTCTACAGCGACCTGAACGCTGCGTGTATACCAATTTCACCACTTGGGCCTTAGAGCTTTAGGGATTTTTTTTCATTTAAATACCAGTTAGTAACATTGGTCAAACGATCAGCGCTGGAATTGATAGTTTTAGTTTGAAAACCTTTGATTTTTTTGGTCTGAATATAAACGAAATTTTGATTAGCTAAAAAGATAGCTGGGTTATCGGTGTTAATTATTTTTTGGAATTCAAGATAATTATTTAAACGTTTACTGGTATTACTGTCTAAACGAGCTTCTTCTAATAGTTTATCAACTTTGGTATTGCTGTAATTGCTGAGATTGTAGCCTTTATCATCAATCTGTGAAGAGTGCCAAAATGGATAAGGGTCGCTATTGATAGAATTAAAAGTTGAATAGAGTAGAATGCTGTAGTTTTTTGGTTTGATAACTTGGTTAAAAAAATTACTGTTTTCGCTAATAATTTCAGTTTGAGCGCCGATTTTAGCCCAACTACTAGCAATTAATTCAGCGATAGCTAGGTCGCTTGCATTATTACTGACACTGAGGCTGAGCTTAAGGCTTTGATTGTTTTTTTGCAAGATAGGGGTGCTGGAGCTAGAATTAGTGACTTCTTTCCAATTGTCAGTTGCTAATAATTCCTTGGCTTTATTGGGGTCAAAGTTATTATCTCGACTAGCTTGATAGCCGAAGCTAAACTTGGCGATAGGACTATCAGCAACACTAGCATCGGGGCCATAAACCTTTTTAATAATCGCTTCTTTGTCCAAGGCTAGATTAAGGGCTTGGCGTAATTTGGCATTACTAATAATCGTGCCGCTTTTGAGATTAAAGAAGATGTTAAGCGATTTAGGTTGCTGTAATTGATGGAAATTGTAGGCACTAGCTGCGATAACCTCTTTGTGGTATTCGCTAGGTAGATAATTAACACCATCGATAGTGTTATTATTAAGGGCGATAATAATTTCTTCGGGATTACTAAAGATCTTGAAGCTAAACTCATTGAGATAAGCTTTTTGATGATGATAATTGGAATTAGCAATTAAAGTGTAGGATTTAATGGCGCCAGATTTATCTTTGGTTAATGATTTGAACTTAAAAGGACCTGAGCCAACGGGCTTAATATTTAATTCGGCTAAATTGACGTTATCAGGACTGATATCTTGCCAGAGCTTCTGAGGTAAAATACCAAAAGTGAGGTGCTCTAAAAAGAGTGAGTAAGGTTCTTTGAGGCTGAGTTTGAATTCAGTATCACTAATTTTTTCAGCTTCAACGCCGATAAAATAGCGACGCCAAGGTGATTTGAAACGAGCATCTTTGATAGTGTTGATGGTAAAAATAATATCATCAGTGGTGAGTTTTTCGCCAGAATGCCAGCGCGCCTTGTCGATAATGGTGATGGTATAGCTTTTTTGATCAGAACTAACTACAAATTTTTCTACTAAATCAGCTTGTAGACTACCTTGGTCGTCATGTTTCCAAAGTGAAGAAAAGACTAAGTTAACTAAGTCATCATCAGTGTTATTGAGTCCAAAGAAGAGTGGATTAATGTGACTAGGGGCGCTGAGAGTGGCTTCGGTGTACTGGCCACCGTGTTTGGGACTGATAACTAAGTGATTGTACCAAAACTGATAAGCTAAAAAACTAACACTACTAATAAAAACAAGTAGAGCGCCAGTAAGTAGCCATTTTTCGGTCAAAGATAAGAATTTTTTAAGATACTTAAATTGACGTAAGTTTGGTAAGCGATTGCGACTAAGGTTAGATATTAACTTGGTCTCTAAATCACTATTGTTATAAGGATTGGTCATATTAACGAGCGTATTCAACGACTCTTAGTTCTCTGAGGAGATTAACTTTAATTTCTCCTGGATATTTTAATTCGGCTTCGATTTTTTTGGCGATATCTCTGGCTAATTCATAAGATTCGAGATCAGAGATTTTTTCTGGGTCAACAAAGACACGGACTTCACGACCAGCTTGAATGGCGTAGCTGCGGTTAACTTGGGGAAAACTTTCGGCTAATTTCTCTAATTCTTCGAGACGATGAACATATTTTTCAAAGTTATCATTACGAGCTCCAAGTCGAGAAGAAGAAATAGCGTCAGCAGCCTTGACTATTAAGGTGTTGGTGAATTCTGGTTTGTCTTCGTGGTGGTTTTCAATAGCATCAATGATTTCTTTGGATAGGTTGAACTTACGTCCAATTTGTCCACCAATCTCAGTGTGACTACCTTTAACTTCATGATCAACAGCTTTACCAATATCGTGTAATAGTCCAGATTTTTTGGCTAAAGTAGCATCATAACCAAGTTCTTCAGCCAGGAGACCGCAAAGATGAGCAACTTCAACACTGTGCTTAAGAATATTTTGACCGTAACTGGTGCGATATTTCATACGACCAAGGATCTGAACGAGCTTAGGGTCAAAACCGGTGATGCCGAGTTCGTAAAGAGCGTCTTCGCCAGATTTACGAATATCTAAGGCTAGGTCTTTTTTGGCTTGTTCGATAGCTTCTTCAATCTTGGTAGGATGGATGCGACCGTCTTTCATTAAATATTCAATAGCGCGCTTGGCAATCTGACGTCTAATGCCAGAAAAACCAGATACAGTGATAATATTAGGCACATCATCAATGATGATTTCAACACCAGTGAGATTTTCAATCGCCTTGATATTACGACCTTCGCGGCCTATAATTCTACCTTTCATCTCATCACTTGGCAAATCGACAGTGGTGGTAGTGACCTCAGCGGTGAAACTAGAGGCTAGACGTTGCATAGAAGCAGACATGATCTCACGAGTCTTTTCATCTAAAGTGTTAGAAGAGTCTTCATTAAGCTTTTTGATACGAGAAATAAGAGCTTCTTCATTATCTCTTTCTACGCGTTTGATGATAATTTCTTTAGCTTCTTCTGTTTTAAGATTGGCGATTTTTTCTAGTTTATCCAACTGTTCTTGTTGAATAACTTTGATTTTTTCTTTGGCCTCTTCGATTTTATTGATTTTGTCGTAAAGACTTTGTTGTTTGTCTTGTAATTCTAAAAGCTTCTGGGAAAAGAGGTTTTCTCTTTGTTCTAGTTTTTCTCTAGTTTGAGCTAATTCGCTTTTACTGAGATCGATTTCTTTTTTGGTGTCAGCTAAAACTTGAAGAGATTTAGCTTGAGCATCAAGTAAAATTTGGGTTTCTTTGCTTTTGGCGTCAGTAATGATTTTATCAGCTTTCGCTTCAGAGCTATTGATTTCGGAGAGGGCTTTTTGTTTTCTTAGCCAATAACCAAAAGTTATGCCAAATGCAGATGAGAGCACGGCAAGTAACAGGTATAACATAATTTTAAGTCCTGTTATCAAAAAACACGAGTTAAATAACTCTTACAAAATTGAGGGTAGATTGATGCTAGAAAATCGTCTATTTGTGAGTGAGGAAAAAATATTGTTCACAAAAAATGTTTTAAGATTAGCTTATAATCGATTCAATTCTGAGGATTCTTGACTTAAACAGGAGTAATAAATAAGAAGGTTATTATTAAGATAACATAGAAAGTGATAATTTTCAAGTATTTGACTTTATTTGTTTATTATTAGCTAAAATTATTCATGAGCTAGAGTTTTTAAAATTAGTTGCTGGTTTGTGGTTTTGGTGATTTTTTGTTATGCTGTGAGGACTTTAATCTATAAAAATATATGGAATTTCAAGACTACTTTAAGGCTGCGATTGATAGAAAGGCTTCTGATCTACATTTGATAACTGGTAATAGGCCATGTTTGCGAATTGACGGTGAATTGATTGCTATCAGTGAAGAATTGATTGATGAGAGGTTTTTGGAGGAGTCGCTGGTTAATGTCTTGGAAGCCACTCGTTTGCGAGAGTTTCACGAAACTAAAGAGTTAGATTTTTCTTATGAAATTTTTGATAATCGTTTTAGAATCAACCTACATTATCAAGAAGGGACGATTGGTCTGGCTGCCCGTTTGATTCAGGCGGATGCTCCAAAGCCTGGTGATGTTGGTTTTACTGATGCGATTATGAATTTGACCAGACTTAAAGATGGCTTAATCTTGGTAACTGGTCCTTCGGGGGTAGGTAAATCAACAACACTAGCTGCTATGGTGGGAGTGATTAACAGTACTCGTAGTAGTCATATTGTGACTATTGAGGATCCAATCGAATATATCTTTAAGGATGCGATGAGTATAGTTGAGCAGAGAGAGGTTGGTTCGGACACTTTGAGTTTTACCAATGCTCTGAAGCGAGTTTTGAGGCAGGATCCAAATGTCATTATGATTGGTGAAATGCGTGATACAGAGACGATTGCAGCAGCACTGACAGCAGCAGAAACTGGTCACTTGGTCTTGTCGACCTTACACACTAACTCAGCACCGGAGGCGGTGGCGAGAATTATTGACTCTTTTCCGTCCTATCGTCGTCAACAGGTTTTGTCCCAGTTATCAATGGCGCTAAGAGCAGTGGTGGCGCAACAACTGCTACCGCGTAAGGGCGGCGGGCGAGTAGCGGCTCGAGAAATTATGATTAATAACCCAGCAGTATCTAACTTGATAAGAGAAAATAAAATCAGTCAAATTGTGAATGTGATTAAAACTGGTTATCAGGAGGGTATGATTGATATGAATAAATCAATCGAGTTACTAGCTGAGCAGGGAGTAATTGATCAAAAAACAGCTGAGCGTTATATGAGAGATATGGAAACTAGAGGTGTTTATAACTAATACTATGACTCGTGACCGTTGGGAAGAAATTGTTAGTTTGGTAGAGGCTAAGTTTGTGGTGGAAACTAAAGAAACTAAAGAGGACGACTTTGATAGAAGTGTAATTGAGTTGCTAATTTTTGAAGCACCGATGGCTAAAATCAAACTAGAGTTTGTTAGTAAGCCAAAAGTAATTGATAAAAAAGTTAGTTATTCTAATAGAGTTGGTGCAGGATCGCAAATTGAATATATTTATAGTCCGACTGATAAAGTTGAACGTTTGTTGGTGTATCGTTGGGATGAAGTGACTAGTAATTGGTTACCGATGAGCACTGAAGCAATGAACTTATTTTAAAAATATGCGAGTAATAAAAATTTTAACAATTTTGACAGTTATTAGTTCTTTGGTGCTAGTTGGTCCAATCAGCGTCCAAGCTAAAACAGAGACTAAACAAAATCAGATTAAAAAGTTTGGCAGTATTAATGAGTTTAAAAAATTTGTTAATGAAAAAGTACAACTAAATAACCTGAGTCCGATGCTCTATAAAAATCAGGATTTGAGTGCTCGAGCAGTAGCGGCGCCAACGGCGATGTCTGAAGTTGCTAATGGTGATGATTTTTCTAGGACAAATCTGCAAGTAGCTGGAGTTGATGAGGCTGATCTAGTGAAGACTGATGGTGGGTATATCTATAGCGTCAGTCAAAATGATGTTTTTATTACTGATGCTCGAGAGGCAAAAAACTTAAAACTAGTAACTAAAATTAATTTTAAAAGTCAGCCACAGAATATCTATCTAGATAATAATAAATTGGTTGTAATCGGTTATGAGTATCAAAATGAAGAGTCTTTGGTGAAGATGATTATGCCACGCTCGGGTTTTACTTTTATAAAAGTTTTTGATGTGACTGATAAATTAAAACCTAGAGAGTTAAGATCTTTGAAATTAGAAGGTGATTACGCAAGCTCACGAGTGATTAACGGTTATTTGTATCTTATTACTAATAATTACAATTATAGCATTGGTCCTGAGCCACTACCGAGGATTTATGAAAACGATAAATTGATCAATTCAACTAAGAGTACTAGTCGTTATGCTGTGCCAAATATTTATTATTTTGACATGCCTTATCATGGTCTTAATTTGACGACAGTGGCGGCAGTTAACCTGCGTAATGATGGTCAGATGATCAAGACTGAGATTTATGCCCTGCCTAGTGGTGAGGTGGTTTATGCTAGTGAGAAGGCGCTTTATATCGCTTATACTAAGTATTTTGATCAAGCAGCCTTGATGATGGGTATTAGCAAAGAAGTAATGTTACCTAAATTATCCGCGCTAGACAGGCAAAAAATTACACGCATTGAAGCGGTGGAAGATTTTATTTTGAGTCAGGAGGAGAAGTTGAATAAAGTTAATCAAATTATAGAGCGTCACTTGCGAACTTTGACTAGTGCAGAGCAAGAGGCTTTGAATAAAAAAATTAATGAGCTAGCTAAGACTAAGTTAGTAGCTAATTTGGACAAGCTACAAATGACAGTGGTTCATAAAATTAATTTGAGTGGCCAGTCGCTAAATTATCAAGGTTTTGTGGAAGTGCCTGGGCGAGTGCTCAATCAATTTGCTATGGATGAGGAGTCTGGTTATTTGCGAGTGGCGACTACTCGAGATGCGGCGGCTAATTTTGTTTATTTACCAGGCTTGAGTGATAAGCGATCAAATGGAGTTTATATTGTCGATCAAAAATTAAAACTAATTGGTAGATTAGAGGGACTTGCTCCAACTGAGCAGATTTATGCGGCTCGTTTTATGCAGGATCGACTTTATTTGGTGACCTTTGAGCAAGTTGATCCACTACTAGTGATAGATTTGAGTAAGGCTCAGTCGCCACGAGTTTTGGGTGAATTAAAGATCCCTGGTTTTTCGCAATATCTACATCCATACGACAAAAACACTTTGATTGGCATTGGACGAGAAACTAAAACTATCGATGGTCGAGTGTTGACTGATGGTTTAAAAATAAGTCTCTTTGATGTTTCGCAAGTTGATAAGCCTAGAGAATTGGATAAGTTGGTTTTGGGAGGTGCTGGCAGTGATTCTAGTGTATTGTATGATCATAAGGCCTTGCTCTTTTCGGCAGAGAAGAAGTTGCTAGCAATACCCGCAACTTTAACTAAGCAAATGAACGGAATGAATTGGGGTGAGCTCGAGTTTGATGGCGCTCTGGTACTTGGTGTAAATGGTAAAAATTTACAACTCAGAGAGCGAATTAGTCACGATGAATTGGGTCGTGATTACCAAAACAAGATTAAGAGACTGCTATATATTGGTAATAATTTATTTAGTATTTCTGATAATGTAATCAAGGTTAACGAGCTTGACAATTTAACCGAACTAAATAAACTGCAGCTAAGAAAACAAGTTGATTATCAAATTAGTAATTAAAGCTCATTATGAACTTTAATGTTTTTATACCGCTTATTTTTGCGCTGAGCTCGAGTTTGGCGGTGCTTACTTTTGTTAGGCAGCCAAATTTGATTTGGTGGGTGCTAGGATCTTTTGTGATTTTGTCACTGGCTACTGCTTGGTCTTTTTGTCGTCAGGCTAAAAATTACTTTGGTTGGTGGCAATTTGCTTTATTGCCAGTTTTGGCTAATTTGACCACAATTTTATATCTAGTGATAGTAGCTGATAAGTTTTTGATCTACATATTAGCGATTTTTTTGATGATTTTTAATTATATTTATTGGCGGTATTTATATTTTTATTTAAATAATCCTAGTCGTTATCAGTCCTTTAGCTTAGAGTTTTTGTCTTTTTATTTAAGTTTTGTGTTGGTATTCTTGGCGGCAGCTGGGTTTTTTGGTTTAAAATTTTTGCTAAACCTTAATTCTTGGTTGGTGATTGGGGTGGCGGCGGTTTATTTGAGCTTGATTATTTATCAGTTTACCTGGATTAGTAAGTATGATTATAAAAAAGCCTGGATTTATTTGGGATTAATGTGGTTGATGTTAGTAGAGCTATTTGCTGTTTTGCTCTATTTACCGCTTCATTATAATGTTTTGGCATTTACTTTTTCTATAGGGTATTATCTGCTGGCTGTAATTATTAACGATCAATTAAAAAATAAATTAGACGCAGCGAGATTAAAGCTGTATATTATAATAAGTGTACTAGTAACAGTGGCGGTGCTCGCTAGTGCTCGATGGATTTAATATGAAAAAACAAATTTTGAATTATTTTTTGTGGCTGAGCTTCTGTACTGTAGGTGGTATTTGTGGTGCTTGGCTGTATGATTACTCAGTTAATCGTTATGTTGGTAATTTTTCTGGCTCAGCGATCATGTCTCGTTATGATCAGAATCTGCCACTAGTGATTCGTGATCCTAAAAAAGTAGTAGTTGAACAAAATGAGAAGATTATTGAAACTATTAATAGTTCTGAAAATTTTTTGATGGGCTTATTTAAAAAAAGCGCCAATGGTCAATATAATTTAGCCAAATCAGAGGCACAAGCACTAGTACTGACTAGTGATGGCTGGTTGATTACTAATTTTGTTAGTTCGGATAAGAATTGGCATGATGATTATGTGGCGATTGATAAGAATGGTAAGTTATTTGTAATTGATCGTCGTATCGATGATGAGAGTGGTTTAAGTTTTATTCATCTAACTACTGCTCAAGGCTTAACAGTGGCGGAATTTATGAAGGCGAGTGCTGTCAGGCGTGGACAGAGTGTTTTGGTGGTTAATTGGTTAGCTGAGGCGAGGCAAGATATGGTGGTAAAAACTGATGCTAGTCCTGAGGCCCTTAAAACAAGTGATCAAGCCAAGAAACAAATTGTTGTTAATGGTAAGTATGAAAACTCTAAATCTTTGGCGGTACTTGATTTGAGTGGTAAGGTTTTGGGCTTGTTTAATAGAGAGGCGAAATTGATGGCGGCTGATTATTTTATTTATAAAACAGCAGGATTGCTGTCTGATAATAAGAATAGCGCTCCGGTCTTGGGAGTGAATTATTATAATTTAGCTTGGCAACTAAACACTGCAGTGACTGTTCAAGGTGCGCTACTTGCTAAAAACTCGCAAAGTCCAGCTGTGATCAAAGGGTTGCCAGCTGATAAGGCGGGTTTGAAAGAAGGGGATGTGATTATTAGCTTGGATGAACTAGTTTTGACTAAGAATTTGGATTTGGGTGATCTACTTGCTGATTATCGGCCAGGTGATAAGGTGCTGGTTAAATACTTACGAGCCGGTAAAGAAAAGACTGTGGAGCTGGTGTTGGGTGCTAAATAAAAATAAAAAACTCGTCCCGACTAGGACGAGTTTTTTATTTTTATCTTTTGCTAAAAAATGTTACAATGATGGGATAAAACTGACTATGAAAATAAAAAATATTAATCAATTGAAGGATTTGCGTTCGCAGGTGGTTTTGGTAAGGGTTGATTTTAATGTGCCGCTTGCCAAAAATAAAGTTAAAGAAGAATTTAAAATCAGGGCAGTCATGCCATTTGTAAAAAGTTTAATCAAGTCAGGTGCGAGGGTGATTTTGATGACTCATTTAGCTGATCCGAAGCTAAGTAAAAATGGATTGGTAAGTGCTGCTGATAAGAAAGCTTATAGCGTGGCGCCAGTGGCAAAAGTACTGGAGCGCTTTTTGAAAATTAAACTAAAGGTCAGTCAAGAAAAAATTGGCAGCAAAGCTTTGCAGGCCAAGGTGGCGGCTTTGCGAGATGGTCAAGTGATGATTTTGGAGAATTTGCGTTTTTATGCTGGTGAAACTCAAAATAGTAAGGTTTTTGCCAAAGAACTAGGGTCCTTAGCGGATATTTATGTTAATAATGCTTTTGCAGTCTCTCATCGTGAACATGCTTCAGTGGCAATGATTAAGAAGTACTTACCAGCCTATGCTGGCCCGTTACTAGTTGAGGAATGTGAAAATTTGGCTAAAATACTGAAGCCAAAAAAACCCCTAGTAGCAATTATTGGTGGGGCAAAAATTGATTCTAAAGTGACTTTAGTTAAGTCGCTCGCCAAAAAAGCCGATCATGTGATTATTGGTGGGGCGCTTGCTAATAATTTTTTGGCGGCCACTGGCCAGCCAATTGGTAAGTCACTTGCTAGTGCTAATGGTATTAAAATAGCTAAGCGTCTAATGAAAAAAAATATTGTTTTACCGATTGATGTGATAGTTCAGAATCAGAAGACAAAGAAGGTGACTATGAAAAAGGTTGCTGAGGTTTTGATAAATGAAGTTATACTGGATATCGGCACAGAGACAATGAAGAAAATTGGACAGCTGATTAAGGGAGCTCAAACTATTGTATGGAATGGCCCGATGGGTAAATTTGAAGAAGCGCCTTTTCGTTTTGGGACATTTTTTGTAGCTCGAGCAGTGGCGACGAGGGCTAGTGGCCCGGCCTTTGCTGTGGTTGGTGGTGGCGAAACGGTTGAGGCGATTAATCTAAGTCAATCAGTTGAACAAATTGATTGGGTATCAACTGGTGGTGGAGCGAGTTTGGCATTTTTGGCTGGCGAAAAGATGCCCGGGCTAAAGGGCTTGGTCAAGTAGTATGGTGAAGATTGTTAAAATTGATTTACTAAAAGTTTTTGATGGTGCTGGTCGCCCGGCTTTGTTAATGAGAGTGGAGACTAGTGTTAGGCAGCGGGTGGAGGCGAGTATGCCTGTAACTGAATTGATGAGTGCTAATGAACTAGCCTTGATCAGTGAGAAATTGCAATTAACTCTAGCTGGCCAAGAGCTTGAAGAGTCTTTGTGGTCATTAATACAGAGCTTTATTAATGAAGAAAAAAATCAAAGATATCTAGTTAAGCCGGTTGCTTTATTGTTAGAAATAGCGGTTTTAAAAATACTCGCTTTGGTGTCTGGACGTGAGGTTTTTGAGCAGATAGTGGAATCATTTGGTCTGAAGCAGAGTTTGTTTTTGATGCCAACGCCGATCATTAGCGTCTTTGGTGGTGCTTGGTATGGTGATAGTAATTTGGATTTTAGGGATTATTTATTAATACCACTAACTAAAAATAGAACTAGTTTTGAAAAAAAATTGAGCGATGCTAGTTTGGTTTATCATAAGCTGGCGACAGTCTTAAAATCAGCTGGCTATGACGCTGATATTGGTAGTTTGGGAGCCTATGCTCCGGATCTGGTTTCAACGATGGAAGCTCTCGATTTATTAATTGCTAGTATTAATTTAGCTGGTTTTAGTCCAGCTAAAGACTTTGGTTTGGGCATTGATGTAGGGGCGGCCAGTCTTTATAACATTGAGGAGCATAATTATCTGTTTCGTCTGAGTCATAATTATTTTAGCAGTAATAATCTGAGTTCCTTATATAGAGAGTGGTTAATAAAATATCCAATTTTTTATTTGCAAGATGTGTTAGCTCCCGAGGATAAGGTAGCTTGGCAGGAATTAACCCAAGAATTACGAGAGGAGCTTGTGCTGGCTGGTGCTGAATTGTTTGCTGATAATAAAAATGAGATGCGTAGAGCGGTGGCTGCGGGGCTTGCCAATACAGTGGTACTTGATTATCAAAAATGTTCTTCGCTCACTGATTTATTTGAAATGGTCGCTTTGGCCAAAAAACACCATTATCAAGTAGTGGTAGCGGCATCTGAGCGAGAAACTAATGAGGATTTTGTTGCTGATCTGGCTCTCGCTAGCGGGGCGGATTTTGTGAAATTTGGGGCGCTAGCTCGTGGTGAGAGAAGTGCTAAATATAGCCGACTATTAGTTATCGCTCAGTTGTTAGAATTATCGTCTGGATGATCTAAAAGTTGTTTTAAAAATTGCTTTTTTACCTAATTAATGCTATAAAAGCTCTATATCTGGAGTTTTTTCGGTTACTCGCTCACGAGTTAAATGAAGCCTATGTTAAAAGAGCAAGTTAAAAAAAAGCTATTATGCATTAGTCTGGATGGCTGGGGCGTGGCTCCGGCTTCGGAGGCTAATATTTTTGATGAGCAAAGAGCGCCTTATTTGAGTTCGTTATTATTGAAGTATCCATATACTCAAATCGCTACTAAGGCGAGTGTTTTGGGTTTTGAGCATGGCCCGACCAACAAAGAAATGGGTCATCAAGTGATCTGTAGTGGTATGAAGGCTGCTCAAAAGCCGGAATTATTAAAATCAGAGCTCTTGCTAGCGGCTATTAAAGAGCTTAAAAAAAATCAAGGTACTGCTCATGTGCTGCTTAGCATTAATGAGCAATCAGACTGGACTAGTGATAATTTAAAAAAATGTTTGGAGTTGGCGAGGCGTAAAAAACTGACTAAACTTTATATTCATGGAGTCTTGACTAATGAGCTAAGTCAAGAACATTGGCAAGAACTACAAAAGGAGTGCGAGGGTCAGGAGTTAGTGGAGATAGTTGGTTTACTTGGTGCTGATTATGCGCTTAATGATTGTTATGATTGGGATAAGACGGCTAGGTCTTATGATTATTTGACGACTGAGTCTTTGGAAAAAGAAAATAAAACTACATGGACCGCCGATTGGTCAGTGGCTTTGGTGCCGACTAAGCTGGTATCAGCACCAGCTCTGACAACTGATGACTTGTTGATTATTTTAACAGAGGATCTGACTAAGAATTTTCAATTAGCCAGCGCCCTTACTGTCAAAAACTTTGAAGCTTTTGAGAGGAAGCAGTGGTGTGATTGGACTGTGGTTTCTGCTGGTAAGATTGCTGATGGTTTGCAGTCGCTCGATCTCTTGACGGAATCATCTGCAAAAAGCTTACAGCAAGTGCTAGCTGAAAACGATCTCAGACAGATTTGGTTAACTGATAGCTATGGTGCTTTGGCTCTAGGTCACTACGCTTCTGGTGCTACTAGTCCAGAATTTTGGAAACATGATTATAAAATAATTAATTCAGCTGTGTATGCTGACTGGGCAAAAGACTTTAATGATGTTAATGAAAGGTTGGTTGATGAAGTCTTGTCTGAACTAACTGAGAATAGTCATGATTTGGTTTGGGTTTCTTTGCCAAGTCTAGATCTAGCAGGTCAAATGGCTGATCTGGAGCTGATGAAGAATTGTTTGGCTGATCTAGATGAGTTACTTGCCAAGCTGATTGATAAAGTGATTAATAAAGACTATTTGGTTTTTTTGACTGCTAGTTGTGCGCGATCCGAGGCTGTACGTGATTTGGTGACGGGTCAAGATAAAAAACAAAATAGTGATGGATTAGTGCCACTGGTGTTGATAGCTAAGGATTTAGAGGGTCAAAACTTTGCTAATCTGGAATTGCTAATGGATAAGCTAAATCCACTGAGTCTGCTTAATCTAGCGCCGACAATTTTGGCGCATTTTGGTATTGAAGCGCCTGAACAAATGAAGGCGTCAAGCTTGCTATGATAAAAAAACTATTTAATAAAAAAATTAACAGTATCAGTATAGCGGCTTTGATGGTGGCTAGTTCTTCTTTGGTTAGTAGGTTGCTCGGGGTGATCAGGGATCATATCTTGGCTGGTAAATTTGGAGCTGGTAATGAACTCGATGTTTATTATGCGGCTTTTCGAGTGCCAGATATGGTTTTTAATCTTGTGGTTCTAGGTGCGCTGTCTGCTGGCTTCATTCCGGTGTTTACGCAGTTGATTAATGATCAAAAAGAACAGCAAAAAGCTTGGGATTTAGTTAATAATGTCCTGAATGTTTTAGGTGTACTAATGTTGGTGGTGGTGGGTGTTTTGTTTGTCTGTGCTGAGCCGTTGATTAAGTTGATTACACCTGGATTTGATGCTCAGAAGTTAGCGGAGACGGTGTGGTTAACTAGAATTATGTTTTTGTCACCGATACTGCTCGGTATTTCGAGTGTGGTCGGCGGTGTTTTGCAATCATACAAAAGATTTTTGATTTATTCTTTGTCGCCGATTTTTTATAATTTGGGAATTATTGTTGGTGCGATTTGGTTGGTGCCGAGCTGGGGTCTAGCTGGCCTTGCTTGGGGTGTGTCACTGGGTTCGGCAGCCCATCTATTGGTACAAGTGCCGAGTATTTGGAATTTGGGTTGGCGATATCAGTGTTTGATTGACTGGAGAAATAAACAGCTAAGAGTAATTTTTAGAATGATGACGGCGCGGACTCTCAGTCTAGTGATTAATCAAGTTAATTTGCTGGTAGAGATGATTTTTGCTTCGATGCTGGCTGGAGGCTCGCTCGCTATCTTTAATCTAGCTAATAATTTACAGTCTTTTCCGGTTGGTATCTTTGGTTTGTCTTTTGCGATTGCAGCTTTTCCGGCGATAGCGGCCAGTGCTTTTGATACCGAAAAGTTGCTGTATTATTTTTCTAAAACCATTAGACAGGTTTTTTATTTTATTGTGCCGTCGACAGCGGTGCTGATCTTGCTCTCTGAGCAGATGGTGCGACTGATTTTGGGTGGTGGTAAATTTGATGCTTGGGACGCTAGCCTAACCGTCGATACAGTGAGTTGTTTTGCTTTGTCACTATTTGCGCAAGCCACGATACCACTGCTGGTAAGATTTTATTATGCTCGTCATGATTCTCGGACGCCATTGCGACTGGGTTTGATTGCTAGTGTGGTCAATATTGCGCTCAATGCTTGGTTGGTGAAATGGCTCGGAGTGGCAGGGCTAGCGCTGGCTTTTTCGATATCTAGTATTGTGCAATTTGCTTTGTTGATAATATTTTTACGTATAGAAATTGGTCATTTGGACAGCTTGAAACTGCTGAGATCGCTTGCTAGGATGCTGGCTGCGGTGGCGGTGGCGGGCTTGGTGGTGACTTCAACTAAGGCTTGGTGGTCGGTGCTTGCAGTTAATCAGCCTTGGGGAGTTTGGTATCAATTTATAGTACCAGCGACTTTGTTGTTGGGCTCTTATCTAATAATGAGTTATTTGTTTGCTTGTCCGGAGTTACTTGATTTGCTTAATCATGGCAAGGGTCGCTGGTCAAAACTAAAAAACAAAGAACTGGATAAAGCCAAAGTGATTTAAGATTTGCTTATGATGATAGTGGTATATGGGCCGGACTCCTTTCGGGCTCTCGGTAAAATTAAGGAAATGAAAGAAAAGTTTGTCAGAGAGATTGATGAGCTTGATACTAGTTTTGGTGAGATAGAGGCTAAGGCTTTAACAGTGGCTGATTTGAGTCGAGTGCTCGCCACTGACTCGCTCTTTGCCAAGAAACGTTTGATACTAATTCGTAATCTGATGGCGAGTAAGGCGGAGTCGGTAGTAGGAGCTTTGGCGGAGTATTTGAGTACTATTCAAACTGATAACATTGTAATTTTTTATGAAGAGCAGATCGGTCTTGATAAGAATAAAAAGCCAGTTAGCCTAGGAGCGACTGATAAGCCAAAGGCTTTGAATAAGGCTCAGCAAAAACTGTGGTCGGTGATAGCTCGCGATCATCAAATGTATTATCCGCTACTCAGTGATCAAGAGTTAGTGCGTTGGTGGGAGCGGAGACTAGCTGAGCTCGGGGTGACGATGAGTCGAGTGGCACAACAACGACTACTTGCTGCCATCGGCCCTGATTTGTGGTTGCTTAATAACGAACTAGAGAAACTAGCGGCCTATAAGCTCGCCAGTGGTGGTGGAGAGATTGATGAAGAAGATTTGCGACTACTGGTTAGTCACGATCTTAATCAGTCGATTTTTGAATTAACTGATGCGATTGGTAATCGTGATAAAGCTAAGGCGATAACCTTGATGAGACAGCAGTTGATACAAAATGTGATGCCATTGTATTTACTGTCGATGTTGACTAGGCAATTTAAAATAATTTTGTCAGTCAGACAGGCTTTGGATAATGGTCAAAATGTTAAATTGATGACAGAAACCCTGAAGCTACATCCTTATGTGCTGCAAAAAAGTATTAATCAGGCGCGTAATTATAATTTGGTAACTTTAAAATCAATCATGGCAACTTTGACAAAGATTGATTACAATTTCAAAACTGGTAAATGGGGAGTGGAAATGATGCTCGAAATTTTGATAGCTAGATTGTAAAAAACTATTTCCAATGATTAAAAAAAATAACCCTGTGAGGGGTTATTTTTTGTTGAGTTGCTTCATGAGGCGGGACTTGGTGCGGGAGGCAGTGTTCTTTTTGATTTTGCCTTTGCCGGCAGCTTTGTCGAGAGCCTTGATGGTGGCACTGATTAGAGTTTTGGCATCGTCTTTTTTGGCTAACAAAGACTTGCGGGATTTTTTGGTTAAGTCTTTGATATTAGAAGTGATCTTGTCATTGATGAGGATGCGCTTTTTGCTTTTGCGCAATTCCTTCTTAGCGGAGGCTTTATTAGGCATAATTATTTAATAGTAGCTAATCTTTAATGAAAATATGCTAACATAGACTGGGTTTTTTGTAAAGGAGGGCTTTGGTTAGATACTTAAAGTAGCCTAAGGCTAGCTAAGGTCCCTCGGGTCACTAAGACTATGGCTGAGGCCTAACTTGATTTTTTGTTTTAATATAAGGTAAAATATGCTTATGAAATATATTTCTCATAATATTAAAGAAACCAGAGCTCTAGCCAAAGAACTAGTCAAAGCTCTTAAAACTGGTGGAGTGATTGGTTTGATTGGTGATTTAGGGGCTGGTAAAACAGCCTTTACCCAAGGGCTCGCTCGAGCTCTAGGAGTGAGGGCGGTGGTAAATAGTCCGACTTTTGTGCTGATGAAGATTTATCCGACTAAGCATAAAGTTATCAAAAACTTGGTTCATGTAGACGCTTATCGTTTGGACCAAGAGGCAAATTTGGAGTCACTAGGCCTTGCTGAATATTTGGCTGATCCGGAAGTTTTGGTGGTAGTGGAGTGGGCGACTAAGATCAAAAAGATATTACCAAAAAAAACTAAGTATTATTATTTTAAAGCGATCTCCGAAAAAGAGCGGGAGATTAAATTTTAAAGAGCTGTTCTCGGAGCAGCTCTTTTATTATCAACTGGCCTCTGGTAAGATGAGTAGGTATGCGTTTTGAAAACTTTGAAGTAAATAAAATAAAAGAGCCTGAGAAAAAAGAAAGGCCGGAAAAAGTAGCTCGCGAGTCTGGTGAACAGAGAGAAAGAATAGAGGATGTACTCGATCAGGCGATTTTGAAAAAATATCAAAAAATTGATGAGGGCCACAACGGTGTGATTGGTTTGGTGGATCTTAATGATGCAGAAACTGAGTATAAGGATTTGGCTCATCACGACCAGCAGCTCGAGGATCTAGATGATGATAGTTTGCATCAATTGTTTCAAGAGCGTTTTGGAGAGCTGGCTGAAGATGAAGATCGTTTGGCGATTAAGATGCTAAAAATCTTCTCGACTGAGCGAGCGGAGAATGAATTGTCTGCACATAGTAAGGTCTATGATTTGCTAGAGCAGGCTAGGCTTGATGATGAGAAGTCTTATGCCTCTGTTCCGAAGCTATATTTTAATCGCAGTGTAGATCTAGAAGCTCATCCGGATTTGAGAGAGAAGCTTGGTCGTGACCGAGTGATGGTTGATAAGAATGTGAATGTGCTTGCGATGGATTTTTTGCAGGGAGAGAATTTGGATTATTATTTACACAAAGAGACCTTGCTGGCTAAGGGTTATGGTGCTGAAGAGTGCGAGGGTAAGGATTATAGGTGGATGCAATTACAGCTCAGTGGCCTAGGTGTAAAGGGTTTTAGCTTGGCAACTGAAGAGGCTAGCAAAGAAGATGCCCAAAAAATTAATAGAAATAACTTGGAGGCGATGGCGAGGTTTTTGGCGAGTGAAAAAAAGGATTTGATAGCGACGGCAATCTTTGACAAAGTTAAAAATACTTTGGATTTAGCTCACGAGAATGGTGTCTTTCATAGAGATCTACACGAGAGGAATTTGTTTTTGGAGTTAGCTGAAGATCGTCGTGTGAACGATGTGGTGATTATTGATTGGGGTGAGGCTAAGATTTTGGAGTCATTGGAAGCTATGAGTAAGTCAGAGATTGCTCAGGTTGTTTATGATGATGGTGATGGTCTGCGTCTGTCTGATGAATATATTTTTAAGTATGATAAATTGCTAAATACTCAGGCAAAAGAAATTGTCGATGAAAATGAGCAACTAGTGCAAGTAGCTAGGGATTTTTGGTCTCGAGCTCAAGAAATGATTGTCAAAAAAGAAAACAGTGGAGATAAAAAGAAGCTAGCCTATGACCATATGAAGGAGGAGCTAGCTTATTTGGTAGAAAATGAATCTGATGGAGAGAGGTTTTTGGATAATGTCGATAGAGAATTTGATTATTTTGCTAGTGTGCTGACGCCAGATGATAAAGAGAAGTTGAGTTTGAAAACGGCTTTGTGGCTAGAGTTTGTTGAAGATCATCAAGGATTGATTGGCTATGAAGCTGTGAAGGATTATTTGGAAACTAAGGATTTGAAATTAAATTATCTCAAAAACGACCAGGATAAATTTATTAAATACTTACAGCAAAAAATCGAGTCCTAGTGACTCGGTTTTTGTTTAATAGGATCATTGATTAGTAAGTAGTAGATGAGGGCGGCGGAACCGGTGCAGATAAGGGCGTCGGCGAGATTGAAGACGCTGAAGTTGTGGAGCTCGAGATAATCAATGACCGCTCCGTAACGCAGTCGATCAAAGGCGTTGCTGAGCGCGCCGCTGATAATTAAACCAATAAATAGACTAGGCCAGATTTGAGCTTGGCGTAAAAAACTGAGGCAGTAATAAATTAAAATTAGAATGGCAACGAGGAGTCCGAGATAAAGTAATGGGCCGGAGAAGGGGAGTGAAAAAGAGATGTTGGGGTTAGTGGCGAAGCTAAGTTTAAACCAAGAACTTAAAGGGACTGCTTCGAATTGCCAAATTGATAGAGCGAGGCTTTTGGCTAGACGATCGATAATTAAAACAAAAAAGGCAATTAGTAAGATTGCCTTTTGAGTCTGGTTAATGAGCATAATTAATTACTCTGTTGGAGTTTGTTTTTACAGTCAATGCAGGCGCTCGAAAAAGGGCGGATGAGTAGGCGCTTGGGGTCGATTTGTTGTTTGCAGTATTTGCAGATGCCGTATTCACCTTTGTCGATTTTGGCTAAAGCGGAATTAATGTCTTTGAGGGTGCTCGCAAGGACTCGTTCAGCTTCTAGATTGGTGCTGTGTTCATTGACCTCTTGAGCGTTTTCATCGTTTTGATCGCCGTAATCTGGAAATTCAGAAACTTCATTACCTGTTAGAAGGCTTGATTCTTGTTCTAGTTGAGCTTTTTTGCTGAGCAGATCGGCTTTGATAGTGTCGAGAGTAGCTTGATCCATATAATTGACTTTAAAGAGTATGTCCTAAGTTTAGAGATAATAGATTCAAAAGTCAAAATAAATAATTTACCAATTATTAGCCTGAAGACTCTTGCTGGCGGCGTCGACTTGAGCTTCGTGTTTGGAGGAGCCAGTACCTTTGGCAACTAATTTGTCCTTGATATAGGCACCGACTTCAAAGGTTTTGTCGTGGTCAGGCCCGGACTCTCTGAGTACTTCGTAGTGGGGGGTGATATTGTAAATCTCTTGAGCTTTTTCTTGGAACTTGGACTTAGGATCTTGGTAGAGGGCGTTAGCAAGGATGTGATCAAACTTGCTGATGATATGATCAGTGATAAAGATCTTGGCGACTTCGAGGCCTTGGTCGAGGTAGATAGCGCCGATAACGGATTCGACGGAGTTGGCTAGGATATACTGACGAGCCTTGGTGTTTTTGTCTTTGGCTTCACCTTTGGATAAGTAGAGATAGTTTTCGAGCCCGAGGGTGATGGCTACTTCAGCCAGAGTCTTGGCATTGACC
>JACCDN010253460.1_pt1 | contig 26741 bp, 20 predicted proteins | sample 7441691 | NCBI WGS metagenome assembly JACCDN01 (sample SAMN15323439, study PRJNA562643) | freshwater metagenome | isolation source: river surface water | place: USA:Blue River Watershed | collected 2017-08-16 | reverse complement strand
GCGTTGCGGCGCGGTGGCGATGACGCTCAGGTCACGCAGGCCTTCCAGCGCCATGCCCATGGTGCGGGGGATAGGTGTGGCGGTCAGCGTCAGCACGTCGACCTCGGCGCGCAGGGCCTTCATCTGCTCTTTGTGGCGCACGCCAAAGCGGTGCTCCTCGTCAATGATGAGCAGGCCCAGGTTTTTGAAATGGGTGTCTTGTGACAGCAGCTTGTGCGTGCCCACCACAATGTCCACCGTGCCATCGGCCACGCCTTTCAGCGCAGCGTTGATTTCCTTGGTGGATCGGAAGCGGCTCATCTCTGCCACCTTGACCGGCCATTTGGAGAAACGGTCGGAGATGGTCTGGAAATGCTGCTCGGCCAGCAGCGTGGTCGGCGCAAGAATGGCGACCTGCTTGCCGCCAGTCACCGCGATAAACGCGGCGCGCAGGGCCACCTCGGTCTTGCCAAAGCCCACATCGCCGCAGACCAAGCGGTCCATCGGGCGGGGGCTGACCATGTCCTGTATCACGCAGTGGATGGCGGCCTTTTGGTCGGCGGTTTCTTCAAAGCCAAAGTCGTTGGCAAAGGTTTCGTAGTCGTTGGCAGAGTAGCGGAAGGCATGGCCTTCGCGTGCTGCGCGGCGGGCGTAGATATTGAGCAGCTCGGCGGCCGAGTCGCGCACCTGCTCGGCAGCACGGCGCTTGGCTTTTTCCCACTGGCCGCTGCCCAGCCTGTGCAGGGGGGCTTCGTCGGCGCTGACACCCGTATAGCGGCTGATCAGTTGCAACTGGCTGACTGGCACATACAGCGTGGCCTTGTCGGCGTATTCGAGGTGCAGAAATTCCTGCAGCTCGGGCTCGCCGTTGGGCAGCTTGTTGCCCAAGTCCAGGTTGATCAAGCCCCGGTAGCGGCCAATGCCGTGCTGCGAGTGCACCACTGGGTCGCCCACGTTGAGCTCGCTCAGGTCTTTGATCAGGGCTTCAACGTCACTGACCTGTTCTTGCTTTTTGCGGCGGCGGGTGGTGGGCGCGCTGGCAAAGAGTTCGGTCTCTGTGACCAAGTCAATGCTGTATTCCAGCCAGCTGAAGCCAACGCTCAAGGGCGCGGTGGCAATGCCAAATTTCTCATCGCTGGTTTGAAAGTCGAGCAGCGAGTCAAATGCCGGAGGGCTCATGCCGCTGGCGCGCAAAAAGTCCAGCAGGCTCTCGCGCCGGCCATCGCTTTCGGCCAACACCAGGACGCGGTGCTGGGTGTTGCGGGCGTGCGCTTTGAGCCGGGCCAATGGGTCTTCGGTGCCGCGCTCGGCGGCCATGGGGGGTAGGGGCTCCAGTTCCACATGGGGTGAGGCAGGTGCTTCTGTGCCAGATTGGCCATCAGCCCTCGTAGACGTTGCGTCGGCAGCTCCTGATTTAATAGCAAGTTGGGCGTAGGCGTTGGCCCGTGCATAAAACTGCTCGGTGCCCAAGAACAGGCTCTCGGGTGGCAGGGCGGGGCGCTCGGGGTCGCCCTGTACCAAGCGGTAGCGGTCCTTGGTGTCTTGCCAGAAACGTTGGAATGCCGGTTCCAAGTCGCCGTGCAACACCACGGTGGCATCGGGCCCCAGGTAGTCGAACACCGTGGCGGTTTCTTCAAAGAACAGCGGCAGGTAGTACTCAATACCGGCAGTGGCTACACCGGCGCCTATGTCTTTGTATATGCGGCTCTTGGTGGGGTCGCCTTCTAGTAGCTCGCGCCAGCGGCTGCGAAAGCGCGCGCGGGCGTCGTCGTCCATGGGGAACTCGCGCCCGGGCAGCAGGCGCACTTCGGGCACCGGGTACAGGCTGCGCTGGCTATCGGGGTCAAAGGTGCGGATGCTGTCAATCTCGTCGTCGAACAGGTCCACACGGAAGGGCACGAGCGATCCCATGGGGAACAGATCGATAAGGCCGCCGCGCACCGCGTATTCGCCAGGGCTCACCACCTGCGTCACGTGGCTGTAGCCGGCCAGCGTGAGCTGGGATTTGAGCTTGGCCTCGTCAAGCTTTTGCTTGACCTTGAATTCAAAGGTGTAGCCCGCCAGAAAACTGGGCGGGGCCAGGCGGTACAAGGCCGTGGTGGCGGGCACGATGACCACGTCGGCACCGGTGTCCTTGTCGCGCTGGTCTCCATGGTTGAGAATGCGCCACAACGTGGCCAGCCGCTCACTGATCAGGTCCTGGTGCGGGGAAAAGGTGTCGTAGGGCAAGGTCTCCCAGTCGGGGAACAGTGCGCAGCGCAGCGTGGGGGCGAAGAACGTGATTTCGTCGATCAGGCGTTGCGCGTCGTTCGCGTTGGCTGTGACCACAGTCATGGGCTTACCGGCAGCCTTTTCGCGCTCGCCCAGACGGGCCAGCAGCATGGCATCGGCGGAGCCGGGCGGGCGCGGCAGGGTGAAGCGTTTGCCGACCGTTAGTTTGGGTAAATCCATGAGTGGTTTATGCGTTGCACACGTGACAGGCGGGTGTCACACAACGGGGAAAAAGGAACAGAAATATTGCGTCAAGAAAGCGATTTTAGAATGGGGCACCCCATCATGACCGCATCGCCCCCCCATTCTCCCCCCAAAACTCCCTTGGACACACCTGCAGACCCGTTGACTACCCCCGGCAATGGCTCGCACCTGTGGGCATTGATCCCGTGTGCGGGAACGGGGTCGCGGGCGGGAACGCAGGGGCCCAAGCAATACCAGCCGGTGGCAGGGCGGCCAATGGTGTTGCACACGCTGGATGCGTTCTGTGCGGTGCGTCGTTTGGCCGGAGTTCAGGTAGTGGTGTCGCACGGAGATAGGTTTTTTGCCGACACGACTGCTCCTGTATTGATAGCGCATTGTGGAGGTTCTACGAGGGCTAGCAGTGTTTTTAATGGTTTGGCTGCGCTGCTGGAGCGTGGTGCTTCACCCCATGACTGGGTACTGGTGCACGATGCAGCGCGCTGCCTCATTACGACCCAGGAAATTGACGCTCTGATCGACGCCTGCTTGCCCGATGCAGTGGGCGGCCTACTGGCGCTTAAATTGCCAGACACCCTGAAGCGCGAGCAAGCTGGCCGGGTAGCGCAGACCGTGGACCGCAGTGACAAGTGGCTGGCCCAGACACCGCAAATGTTCCGTATCGGCGCGCTGCAGCAAGCGCTGCAAGCCGCTGGCGACGCGGTTACCGACGAATCCAGCGCCATGGAATGCATGGGTGCCGCGCCGTTGCTGGTGGAGGGCAGCGCACAAAACTTCAAAGTGACGTACCCCCAGGATTTTGCGCTGGCGCAGGCTGTGCTGCAGGCTCGAAGGAATGAGAGTTTTAACCAAGGACACACCGCACCATGACATTGCCCTCGCTACGAATCGGAGAAGGTTGGGACATCCACACCCTGGTAGAGGGGCGCAAGCTGATCCTGGGCGGCGTGGAGATTCCGCACACCAAAGGCTTGATGGGGCACTCGGATGCGGATGCTCTGTTGCATGCCATCACCGACGCACTATTTGGCGCTGCAGCCATGGGGGATATTGGCACGCATTTCCCGGATACGGATGTGCAGTTCAAAGGCGCTGATTCGGCGGTACTGTTGGCAGAAGCGGTGCGCAGAGTCCGTGCAAAAGGTTTTGAAATTGGCAATGTCGACACCACGGTGGTGGCGCAGGCACCCAAGCTGGCACCGCACATTCCCGCCATGCGGGCGCGGATCGCCCACGTGTTGGACGTATCGGTAGAACAGGTCAATATAAAAGCCAAGACTGCAGAAAAGATGGGCCCCGTCGGTGAGGGGCTTGCCATGGAAGCGCGGGCAATTGTGTTGCTCAGCAAAGCCTAAGCCTACATACGCCATGACACGTCCCGCTATGGATCAGGCAAGTCGCCACCCGCATTTGTTGAAGCCCTTGGATTTGGGTTTCACCACCTTGCGCAACCGGGTGATGATGGGCTCCATGCACACGGGGTTGGAAGACCGCTTCTACAACTACGGCAAGTTGGCTGCGTATTTTGGTGAGCGGGCCAAAGGGGGCGTGGGCTTGATGGTGACGGGCGGCATTTCGCCCAACCCACAGGGTTGGCTGTTGCCGTTTGGTGGCACGCTCAATTCCATCTGGGACATTCGCAACCACCGCAAAGTGACGCAGGCGGTGCACGCCGAGGGCAGCAAGATTTTGATGCAAATACTGCACGCTGGGCGCTATGGCTACCAGCCTTTTGTGGTGTCGGCGTCCAGTATCAAATCTCCCATATCGCTGTTCAAACCCAAGGCGTTGACCGAAGGTGGCATTCAGAAAACGATCAAAGCCTATGTGCGCTGCGCAAAGCTGGCGCAAAAGGCGGGCTACGACGGCGTTGAGATCATGGGTAGCGAAGGCTATTTGCTCAACCAGTTCCTGTGTACGCGCACCAACCAGCGCACCGACCGATGGGGCGGCAGCGTTGAAAACCGCATGCGTTTGCCCGTGGAAATTGTCCGCCAAGTGCGGGCAGCCGTGGGGCCCCATTTCATACTGATGTATCGGCATTCCGTGTTGGATTTGGTGGAAGGCGGCAACAGCTGGGCAGAAGTTGTTACGGTAGCCCAGGCACTAGAGGTAGCCGGTGTGACCCTTTTCAACACCGGCATTGGCTGGCACGAGGCGCGAACGCCCACCATCGTTACGTCAGTGCCACGTGCTGCCTTTGCCAGCGTGGCTGCGCGCCTGAAGCAGTCTGTCAACGTGCCCGTGATCGCCAGCAACCGCATCAATATGCCGGACGAGGCCGAGGCCCTGATTGCCAGTTGCAGTGTCGATATGGTGTCCATGGCGCGGCCTTTTCTGGCCGACTCCGAATGGGTCAACAAGGTGGCCGCTGGCCGGGTGGATGAAATCAACACCTGCATTGGTTGCAACCAGGCCTGCCTGGACCATACGTTTGCCAACCAGCGGGCCAGTTGTCTGGTGAACCCACGTGCTGGCCACGAAACAGAATTGGTCTATCGCAAGGCGGCGCGTGTGAAAAAGGTGGCCGTGGTCGGTGCTGGGCCCGCAGGGCTGTCGGCTGCAACTGTGGCAGCTGAATGTGGGCACGCGGTGACGCTGTTTGAAAGCAGTGACCGCATTGGCGGCCAGTTCAATATGGCCATGCAGGTTCCGGGCAAAGAAGAGTTTGCGCAGACCCTGCGTTACTTTGCGCGGCGGCTGGAAGTCACTGGTGTGCAACTGCGGCTGGGCCAGCGGGTAACGCGGGACCAGTTACTGGCGATGGATTTTGACGACGTGGTGGTGGCCACGGGTATCGTGCCACGCAAACCGCACATACCGGGTGTTGACCGTGCCAATGTGGTGTCGTACCTGGATGTACTGCAGCGAAAGGTGGTGCTGGGGCCAAGGGTTGCCATCATTGGTGCGGGCGGCATTGGGTTTGATGTGTCCGAGTTTTTGTTGCACGACCCTTCGGTCAAATTGCCACTCTCTATTGCGGATTGGTGTCGTGAATGGGGTGTGGATTTACAGGCGCAGTCGCATGGTGGTCTGGTTCCTCCAGAGCCAGCCAAGCCGATTCGGCAACTCTTTTTGCTGCAGCGCAAAGCCAGTCGCGTGGGTGCTGGGCTGGGCAAGACCACCGGTTGGGTCCACCGGGCGGTGTTACAGCGCAATGCAGTAGAAATGCTGGCCGCTGTGGAATACGTGCGCATTGACGACGCAGGTTTACACATTAAGGTGAACGGTATGCCGCGTCTGCTGGAGGTTGACCATGTGGTTCTCTGCGCGGGGCAAGAATCATTGACCGAACTGTTGCCACCAGCGGGTGCACCGCCCCTTGTCAATGGGCCACGCTTTCACACCATTGGCGGCGCGGCGCTGGCGAGTGAGCTCGACGCCAAACGGGCGATACGAGAAGGTGCGATCCTGGCCGCGCAGTTTTAAATCTAGAGGCTTGTCACCCGTGGCAACCGGATGTTGGCCGACAAGCCGCCCGACGGCGCATTGCTCAGTACAAATACGCCACCCATGCGTTGTACTGTCTTGTCCACAATGGCCAGTCCAAGGCCAGCACCATTCGCAGCAGTGCGTGCCGCTTCGCCACGGAAGAACGGTGTTGTGAGGTTTGTGAGTTGCTCTTGCGCCACACCAATGCCATGGTCTCGGACCTTGATAAGCACCCATTTGTTACGGGATATTGCAGCAATTTGAATCCGCGCAATGCCCGTGTGCGCCGATTTTCCGTAACGCCGGGCATTTTCCAAGAGATTGGAAATGATGCGTCCCAATTCAACTTCATCAGCCAGTACCAGCAAGTTGTCTTCCAGTTGCACGCTGATTTGCACATCGGGTTGCGACTTGTAGGAGTAGGTGCAGGCCTCCACCACATCGGCCAGTACCACGGGGGCAAGCTTCTCCTTTTGTGGCCGGGCGTAGTCCAAAAACTTGCCAATGATGGCATCCAGTTGCGCAATATCGGCGGCCATTTGGGAGCGTGCCTCCAGATCGGAAACGCTCATTTCTGTTTCCAGCCGCAAGCGTGCCAAAGGGGTGCGCAAGTCGTGGGAGATTCCAGCCAACATGACGGCACGGTCTTGTTCCACTTTGGCGAGGCGCTGCGCCATGCGGTTAAAGCCGATATTCACTTCGCGGATTTCGCCCGTTTGCACACTTTCGTCCAGCCGGCTCGCGTCGAAGTCGCCCTCACGCAGGCGGCTGGCCGCGAATGAAAGTTGTTTAAGGGGTCGGTTGATCAGGCGCGCAATGAGTGCTGCACCCGCCAAAGAAAGTGCGGCCGCAACGCCCAGCCAGACCAACCAGGTCTTGCCGCCGGCAGGGCTGAAACGATCCTGGTCGGTCAGGAGCCAATAGTCATCACCATTGATGACAAATCCTATCCACAGGCCAGCCTTTCCGTTCACACTGCTGGCAACCACGGTGCCAGACCCAAGCCGAGACGTCAGTTCTTGGGTGATCTGGCGGGTAATGGCGTCTGTGTCGAAGGCCACAAACACGTCGGTGGGCTCGCGCGGCACAATGTGCACCCCCTCCTGGTCGCTCATGGTTTTGAGGAGCGACGTGCGGGCAATGGAATCTGCATAGACCAAGGCAGCGCGGCTGAGGTTGACCTGGGAGGCCAGTTGCTGTGCGGTCTGGATAGCTCGGGGTTCGAACTCCACGGCGCGTAGCGTCTGCAGCCAGGCAACAATGCTGCCCAGCAGCAGCAAGGCCAGTAAGAAGAAAGTACGCCAAAACAGGCTCAGGCCCGCGTGCGCACGTGGTCTGTCTTCGTCCGAACTATCGGCCAGTGCCGCGGGCGCACTGGTGTTGGTATCTTCAAACTGGATTTGGGTTTGAATCAATGGGGGCGACCTCAGACTGCTTCGTCTGGGATAAACACGTAGCCTACACCCCACACTGTCTGAATGTAGTGGGGCGATGCGGGGTCCTTCTCGATCAGCTTACGCAACCGCGAAACTTGCACGTCGAGGCTGCGGTCAAAGGGCTCAAATTCACGGCCGCGTGACAGTTGCGCCAATTTCTCACGCGACAGGGGCACACGCGGATGGCGCACCAAAGCCTTGAGCATGGCGAATTCACCGGTGGTCAGGGTGAGTTCCTTGCCATCTTTGTGCAGGGTTCGCGCGGCCAGATCAAAGACAAAAGCGCCGAACCGGGCCACTTCGCTATCGGTAGACGGCGCACCGGGCACCTCTGGTGTGGGGCGCCTGCGCAAGACGGCATGGATGCGAGCCAACAGCTCGCGCGGATTGAAGGGTTTGCCCAAATAGTCGTCGGCCCCCACCTCCAGGCCGACAATGCGGTCAATATCTTCGCCTTTGGCGGTGAGCATGATGATGGGCGTTACGTCGCCGACAGAACGCAATCGGCGGCAAATCGACAGGCCATCTTCGCCGGGCATCATCAAATCGAGCACGATCAGGTCAGCGGTTTCCCGCAACATGATGCGCGACAAAGCATTGCCGTCTTCAGCGAGCAGGACATCGAACCCTTCCTGGGCGAGGTAGCGGCGCAGCAGGTCGCGGATGCGGGCGTCATCATCGACGACGAGGATCTTGTTGGGTCGAGTTGGCGAATTCTGCATAGGAACGATCGAATTTGTAACAAGCCCGATTTTGCGCGGCTTACGGGCGGTTGCGCTCCAAAATTCAGGAGTGTTGACAGAAAGTTACAAAAATCGACGGCTTGCAGGGTCTTTTGTCGCCAACAATAGGCCACATCAATGGCAGGAAGCCCGTGTGAGGAATATGTTGAAGTTACCGTTAGTTTTTGCATTTTTGGGCTTGGTTGCTGGCTCTGCGATGGCGCAATCACCCAAAGAATCAGCTGAGACCGTAAAAGCCGCAGCTATGGAGCCCACCAGTGAGGCCGACAGCCAGCAGCGCCGCAACGACCTTCGTGCTGCACTTAAAGCGCAGACCAGTGTGGCGATCAAGAGTGAACCAAGTGCCGCAGCGGGGCGCCAGTTGACGCCGCAAGAACGGGCAGATCTACGCCAGCAACTGCGCCAACAATAGGGCCCATATCTTCAAGCAGCCGCAAATTGTGCGCGGCTAGTCATTGCAGTGTCATACTGGCGTTCCATAGCGCAAAACTGACGCAAATACCTGCCTTGACCTGAGCATGCCTGATCATCCGTCTTTCACCAACAGCCGATCCCCACTTGCGACAGGTACCCTGAGAGCCCACGATACGTTGGGCCGTTTTGAGCTGCGAAAGATTCTGGGGCGTGGCGCGCAATCCACCGTGTGGCTGGCGTTTGACCCGCGAATGGAGCGCGAGGTCGCTATCAAAGTGCTGCGGCCCAGCTCTGGGTCCGACCCTCAAGCTGTGGCGCAGTGGCTCGAAGAAGCGCGCAGCGTGGGACGGGTCAAACACCCCAACATCGTGCCTGTCTATGAGGCCGATATTGAAAACTTGCAGCCTTATCTGGTTTTTGAGTACATCGCCGGTAGTACGCTCGATCAGATATTGAGCCAACGCGGCGCAATGGCCCCGCAAGAGGCTGTGGCACTGATGATGGACATTCTGGATGCTGTCGCGGTGGCCCATGCGGCCGATGTTGTACACCGAGATTTGAAGCCGTCCAACGTGTTGGTAGATGCCGCTGGCAGAGCGCGGGTAATGGACTTCGGCATAGCGGCCCGCATACCGGACCGCAAATCTCCGGGCGCAGTTGTTCCTGGTGGCGGCACCGTTGGCTACCTTTCACCAGAAGCAGCAAATGGTGCGGCACCTTCGGCATCCATGGATATTTTTTCTGCCGGGGTGGTCTTGGCTGAGTTGTTGACAGGCAAACCGCTTATCAATGAATCAGACCCCTACCGTGCGGTATACCGGGTGGTTCATGAGCAGCTGATGTTGCCAGCGGATATGAATGCGGACGTGGACGAGAAACTAAGGGCAATCGTCACGCGGGCATTGGCGCGAGAACCTGAGAATCGGTTTCCGACGGCACGCAGCTTTCAGGCAGAACTGGAGCAATGGGCCAAGCCCAAGTCGGTGGCTGCACAAGGCGACGCCGGGGGCAATAGCAGCACACTGGATTTTTTGCTTCGTCGTATGCGCCACAAGAGTGATTTCCCGGCACTGTCGGACTCCGTCATGCGGATTCAGAACCTGGCGAATTCGGATACCGAAAGCGTCAACAGTGTCACTAACGAGATATTGAAAGATGTTGCGCTGACCAACAAGCTGCTGCGCATGGTCAACAGTGCGCAGTATGCCCACCAAGGCAGTATCAATACCGTGTCGCGTGCTGTAAACCTTGTGGGTTTCAACGGCATCCGCAATATGGCCTTGAGCCTTGTCTTGCTGGAGCATATGCAGGACAAGGCCCATGCCAGCCAATTGAAAGAAGAGTTTTTGCGTTCGCTGATGGCGGGCGCGATTGGCGGAGAGTTGTGTCCTTTGTCAAAAGAAGGAGAAGAAGCGTTTATTGGCGCGATGTTCCAAAACCTCGGGCGCTTGTTGGTGCAGTTCTACTTCCCGGAAGAGGCGAGTCAGATACGCATGCAGGTGCAATCCACGCGCGAACCCGTCACCGAAGAAGCTGCTTCTGCCAGTGTTTTGGGTTTGACTTTCGAAGAACTAGGTTTGGGAATCGCAAAGGCATGGGGCTTGCCGCAAAGCATGCAACGCTGCATGCGCAAGCCGTCTGGCGCAGTACCAGCAAAGACCCCATCGGATTCCGCCGAACGGATTCGCTGGATCGCTTTGGCAGCCAACGAAATTGCTGACGTCTTATTGCGGTCAGAAGCGAAGGACGTCGATGTCCACATTCAGGCGGTGACACGCAAGTACTCGGCGGCACTTGGCGTAGGGTCTAAAGATGTGCAGACAGCGACCACAGTCGCTCGGAAAAAGTTGATTGAACTCGCTGTGGCCATGGATATACGCGTTCAGCCCGGCTCGGCTGCAGCGAGATTGTTAAACATGCCCAGTGCTGCGGCAACCAAGGATCCTGCGTCAAAGGCCAACGAGAAAGAGAACGGATTGGGCGCCTTTGAGTTGCATGCGACGAACACGGCGTCTCCAACGGAACAGGCTGGCTCCCAATTGGGCAAACAATCGCAGGTGACAGCCATATTGACCGCAGGCATTCAGGACATTACGAATGCAATGGTCGAAGACTTCAAGCTCACGGACGTGTTGCGGATGATTCTGGAAACCATGTTTCGCGCCATGGAATTCGACCACATCATCTTTTGTATGCGTGATGCAAAGACAGAGACCATGACGGGGCGTTTTGGTTTGGGCAACGGTGTCGAACCGCTGGTAAAGGGTTTTAAGGTGCCGCTCAAGGCGGCAACCCCCGACCTGTTTGCCATCGTGTGTGCAAAAGGTACGGACACCATGATTAGCGATGCCACGGAAACTCGCATCATGCAGCGGCTGCCAGCCTGGTATCGCACAGGGCTTAATGCACCTACGTTTTTGCTATTGCCATTGATGATTAAGGCGGCACCGTTTGGCCTGATATACGCCGATAAAAAGGTTCGGGGCGCGTTGGAGCTTGATGAGAAGGAACTGGCCTTGTTGCGCACGTTGCGGAATCAAGCGGTGATGGCGTTCAAGCAGTCGTCCTGAATGCCCTAGTGAACATTTTTTGGTCGTGGTGAGTGGTGGCACGTGGGGATCATTGCAACGAGTACGTCACCAAAGTGACATATAGGCGCGATATCTTTCGCTCACTGTGTCGGAGCGGCGGAGTCGTTCGTCAGCCATTACCATGTATAAAAGCAATGATCGACTGATAATTTTTGACGCAGATGGCACGATAGTCGATGCCTTCCAAGCGATGGCTAAAGTGTTTTCAGCCCATGGCATGGACCTTGGTGACCTAGAACGGTTTCAAAAGAGACACAATCTATTCAAGTATCTGGGCGGGATCAAGGAATTCCCCTTCAATGTGCGAAAGCAGTTGGGGCGACAGAGCCGACGCAATATTGTCTCCACCCTCACCGATATCTATCGGGAAGACGCGAGGCTCTATCCCGGTGTTGCTGCTCTTATGCGTTCACTGCTGATGGCGCGTGGCGTGCGTGTTGGACTGGTCACCCGAAACATTACCAACGAACCCGAAGAGACACTTCGAAAATTATTGGCCAGACATGACATCGATTTAAAGGAGTTGGACTTTTTTGCCCATGTGCCTTTGGGGCAGGAAAAAACTTCAGCCTTTCGACATGCCAGAAAATCCTTTGACATCAACCCTGCGCGTTCATTTGCCTGTGGTGATGAGCACAAAGATTTTGCGGCGGCCATGTCGGCAGGCATGCATTGCTTCATGGTGTCGTATGGTTTTGAAGACTATACGCGTCTGACCGAGAAATTCTCTGTGCCTGAAGATGTCATATCGCGTACGCCATTGGAACTGTGTCATCGTGTCACGCATGCATTGGAGATTGACCCGGTCGTGTACCAGAGTCATGCAACTGTCTTATTGAATCACTAGCATCGCGCCCAGCCCTTGATGGTGGGGGTTCTTGGGAGTCTGCATGCGTACTCTTTTTGCTCGCTGCGTGAGCAATATTTTTCTGGCATCTTTGTATTTGTTGCTTCCCGTTTTGCCATTTCTGGCCAGCCTCTTTTTTTGGCGGAGAAAGTTTGTTTTTCAGTATGCATACACCGTGAGAAAGTGCGCAACGCACATTTATGCTATGGGTGCTGGCCCTGCGATGCACTACTTCCATGAAGTAGCCGGTCAAGTGAAAGGCTCGCCTCCCAATATATCGGGCTCCTGCGTGCAATGTGGAAATTGTTGCATGGAACATAAATGCATGTTTCTGGAGCCCCTTGGCGACGACAAGTTTGGCTGCGGAATATACAACTCCTATTGGCGCCGATTTTCCAATTGCAGCTCTTTCCCGCTTAGTCAACATGACATCGACCGCTACGCTTGTCCAAGCTACTACGTCGATCGCGCGATGCCCATCCACTTTCATAGGACTCCCGCCGCATGCGCAGCACCTTCGGTTTACTCCTGAGCGTGCAATTCATCTCGACGATTGCGGACAACGCTTTTCTGATTGTCGCCATCGCCCGAGTCATTGAATTGTCATCAGCAGATTGGGTGACGCCTGTGCTGAAAATTGGCTTTACGGTCTTCTACGTCTTGCTGGCGCCTTTTGTCGGGCCTTTGGCCGATGCATTCCCTAAGGGTCGGGTGATGATAGTGGCCAATGCACTGAAAGTGGGTGCGGTGCTCTTGATGCTGTGCGGTGTGGATCCGGTCCTGGCACTGTTGTTTGGTGGGCTGGGTGCCGCAATCTATGCGCCCGCCAAGTATGGTCTCATTACAGAGCTTCTGCCACCACAAGAGCTAGTCCGAGCTAATGGGTATTTTGAGGGCACTACGGTGTGCGCAGTCATTTTTGGTACGGTATTGGGTGGAGTTTTGATCAGCCCCTTCATGCCGCAGATTGCGTTGCCCAGTGAATACTTTGGCCTTGGGGAGACGCCCACGCAATTAGTGGCCGGCATGGTCAGTCTGGCGGTTCTCAATGTTGTAGCCCTGTTCCTCGCATTTGGAATAGCCGATAACGGGAGGCGCTATCCACACCATTCGTTCCATCCACTCAAAGTCGTTCGGCGCTTCTTTCAGGAAAACAATGCACTTTGGAGAGATCCACTGGGTGGCATTTCAATGTCCGTTACGACTCTGTTGTGGGGCGTTGGCGCCACTTTGCAACTGATCGTGCTGCGCTGGGCGCATGAAATACTAGGACTGTCATTGGCACAAGGTGCCTATTTGCAAGGGGTAACCGCGTTTGGTGCCATCGCGGGTGCGATGCTGGCCAGTCGATTTGTAGCGCTGCATCAGGCAATCCACATCTTGCCGTTGGGCATTGTGATGGGCTTGTTATTCCCGGTGATGCTCGCCGTGCAATCGGTCACCATGGCCGTCGTGCTGCTCATACTCTTTGGAACCTTGGCGGGCTTTTATATTGTTCCCATGAACGCGCTACTGCAGCACCGAGGCTGCAGTTTGTTGACCGCAGGGCGGTCCATTGCGGTCCAGGGGTTCAATGAGAACGCCGGAATGCTGGTGATGCTCGGCCTCTACGCGTTGGCGACGGCAACACACCTGTCTCTGCATACGCTGATCTTGACGTTTGGAGTCTTGATCACCGTGACGATGACGGTGCTGGTGTGCGCACGCCAGCGGCGATTGATGACAATCGCAGCCAATACCCTTTGAAGTTTATGGTCGGTGATCTGTCATGAATTTGAAAACAAAGCAACATCAAATTGACATGATGTTTGGGTAGCCTTGGCAGGGTGAACAATCCAAATGAACTTCTCGTAGAGTCCTTTGCAACTCGCTCGCCCAGCTTGCGAATTTCAATCGTCACCGAAACCTTTCCACCCGAGGTCAATGGTGTCGCGATGACACTAGGCCGTATTGTTGATGGACTCTTGCAGCGCGGGCACGCTGTGCAAGTTGTCCGCCCGCGACAAGCCAAAGAGGCCAGCCAAGTCAACCGAGCGGGGTTGGATGAAGTCTTGTCAAAGGGGCTTCCAGTGCCCGCATACGGCGAACTTCGGTTTGGGTTGCCTTCCAAGAATAGATTGGTCAAGCTCTGGAGTGAAAAGCGGCCAGACATTGTGCACGTGGTGACTGAGGGACCATTGGGCTGGTCAGCTGTAGCTGCGGCCCGAGCCTTGCATTTGCCTGTAACAAGTTCCTTTCATACCAACTTTCAAAACTATTCGCAACACTATGGCATTGGGCTGTTGAAGAAGTCGATTGAAGGCTATCTTAAAAAGTTGCATAACCGCACACAAGCAACGCTGGTGCCCACACGTGAGATGGTGACGCAGTTGCAGGCGCGCGGTTACAACAACGTATCGCTGATGTCCCGCGGTGTGGCAACAGACCTCTTTAACCCCGCACGGCGCTCGCAGTCAATGCGCGCAAGTTGGGGTGCAGGGCCCAACACGCTGGTTGTCATGCATGTTGGGCGCTTGGCGAAAGAAAAGAATATTGCACTGGTTGTATCTGCCTTTCGAGCCATTCAAGTGCGCGTGCCTGATGCAAAGATGGTCTTCGTGGGCGATGGACCGTTGCGCAAGCAAATTGAAGCTACTTGCCCCGAGGCTATCCTTGCGGGTGTGCGCAAGGGCGAAGAACTCGCTTCCTTCTATGCGTCTGGCGATCTCTTTGCATTTCCCAGTTTGACGGAGACATTTGGCAACGTGGTGCCAGAGGCACTGGCCAGTGGGTTGGCCGTTGTTTCGTACAGCCATGCGGCTGCTAAAGAACTCATCACGGATGGCATCAACGGAGTCCTTGTCGACAATACCGGGGAGCTCGAGTTTGTCGAGGCAGCCGTATCGTTGGCAACAGACCCGGTGACCCTGGCGCGTGTTCGCTTGGCAGCGCCAGCGAGCGTTGCCCATGTGGGGTGGGACGCCGTGTATGACGCTTTTGTGGAAACCCTGTCAGGCGTGCTGGAGCGGCACGGAAGGCAGTTTACCCAAGGCAGCCCGAGCATTCAGGCCGCTGCGCTCAGTCAATCCAGCGCATGAGGGCTTGGCCCATGCGCACATGGGAGCCCTGTACCAGACCATCGACGAGGTTGAAGCCCCATGGCACCAAAACGATGATGGTGGAGCCATGCTGAAACCAACCCATTTCCTCGCCACGCTTGAATGGGGCGTCGCAATCGATGGTCTTCGCGCCGTTGTACTTCAAATGAAAGAGCACATCCAGAAAGTGCATGCGAATGCTAGCAACCAATATTGCAGCAACCGGAACCAAAGCGATGCGAAGGCCGGCAGGCTTTCCTTGTCCCGTCAGACGGGTACGAATAAAGGCCCGCTCGTTTTTGCAAAACAGCTTTTCAACCCGGCGCAGGGCGATGGGGTTGACGTTCCATGTATCGCCAGAAAAATACCGCACGTGTTCAACACTGCAATCAGAGGGCGCGTGAAACCGGTGGTACATGCTGGATGTCAATCGCAGCGTTACAAAGGTTCCATCAACCCAGTCGCTGATGTCTTCTTCAACGCCAACCAGGTCTTCCAGTGTGTACGGGAAACCCTTGGCTTGGAACACGCGAGTACCTTCTATGGGACCGAACGCGCCGACGATGGCGTCGACAGGGCTTGCCAAGACTTGCGGATCCATAGCCAACGGGCGTATGCCTGGCTTGAGTTCACGCGTGAAGCAGTCGTGCATGCTGGTAAACGAACTTTTCCGTGCTTCAGAAAGATCCAGATCAGAAAAGTACTTCCAGATCGCAATCGACATGTCGCGCACGATGGGCTGCTCAATCTTACTGAACCACCCCATAAATTGCGTTGCAAGACGGCGCGGAAGTCGATTGGTCAAAAGGAAATTCAGGTCTTCCTGATTGAATAAATTGTGAATTTGTTGACGCAGGTTCATGGTTGCAGGTCTCGTATGTGTGATTGCTAAAAGAGGTGCTTTTTGTGAACGAAACTATTGGATTGAATTCATTGCTGCTTTACGGGGTAAGTACTGCTGCGTTGTTGCTGGGGCTCAAGCGGATCAAAACGCGAGCAGAGCTTTCCTTGGCCAAGCACCGCTCTCTGGCTGGCCATCCCCGTATGGCAAGACGACTTTCTGCCGTACTCCCCAATTACCAATACAGCGAAGCCGAGATGTTTGGTGTGGATGGCGCACCGCAAGATGTCGTTGCTAGGCGCAGCCAAGCGATTGCCGCCTTGATCGCACAGATCGCTGAGCGATTTCCGAAGAGTTTGCAGGCTGGTACAGAGGTTGTAAGTGGTCTGTCGGACATGCAGTTTGTCATTGCCTATCGGATTCCCTACCAGTTTCGAAGTCTTGCGAATCAGGGGCTGAAGATTGCGTCGTTCGTGCAATCGACGGACGGCGTCAATCTGACGGACCTGGATGGCAATCGCCTCTACGATTTGACGGGGTCCTACGGTGTCAATGTGTTTGGCAACGACTTCTACAAACAGTGCATCGATGAAGGTGCAAATGTGGTGCGCAAACTTGGACCCGTTTTGGGCTCGTACCATCCCGTAGTGGCTGACAACGTGGCACGGCTCAAAGACATATCGGGAATGGATGAAGTTTCGTTCCACATGTCGGGAACAGAGGCTGTTATGCAAGCGGTACGTCTGGCGCGGTACCACAGCGGCCGAAAGAAAATTGTTCGTTTCTGTGGCTCGTACCATGGCTGGTGGGGTGATGTGCAGCCTGGCATTGGCAATCCAGTCACCGAGCTTGATACGTTTACGTTGGAAGAAATGGGTGCCGCAACGTTGCGTGTACTTCGCAGCCGAAATGACATTGCTTGCATTTTGATCAACCCCCTGCAAGCCTTGCATCCAAATGCTGCCGCGCCCGGAGATTCGTCTTTGCTGGACAGTGCACGCAAAGCAAGTTTCTCGCGCGAAGCCTATACCCAGTGGTTGCAAGAGCTTCGTGCGATCTGTGACCAAAAATCGATTGCCTTGATTTTCGATGAGGTTTTTGTCGGATTCCGCCTGGCGCCAGGTGGTGCCCAGGAGTACTTTGGCGTGAGGGCAGATATGGTCACGTATGGCAAGACGCTTGGCGGAGGATTGCCGATTGGTGTGGTCTGCGGCAAGCGCAATTGGATGAAGCGATTTAGCGATTCCAACCCTGCCGATATATGCTTTGCACGGGGAACCTTCAACTCGCACCCCTACGTGATGGGCTCGATGAATGTGTTTTTGAAGCATTTGGACAAGCCCGAGGTTCGCGAGCAATATGTCGGGCTGGACGAAATCTGGAACGCGCGGGCGAGGGCGCTCAATCAGCGTCTGCTCGCGGTCGGTGTGCCGGTACAGGTGGCAAACATGTCCACGATCTGGACAGTTTTGTACACGCAGCCCGCCTGCTACAACTGGTTGTTTCAGCACTATTTGCGAATGGAAGGGCTAGCACTTAGCTGGGTTGGCAGCGGCAGAATCATATTTAGTCTGAACTACACAGAAAGCGAGTTCGAAGCCGTAGCAGAGCGCTTTGTGCGCGCTGCTCAAAAGATGTACAAGGACGGTTGGTGGTGGAACAACCCAGCGTTGACAAACAAATTGATCAAACGTCGGATCTTGAAGGAGATGCTGGCTGCCAAGTTTTGACAGGTATGTGCCCCCGTAACAGGGGGCGCATGGTGAAGTGTTATGCAGAATGCGTGGTGCTTTTACGTGGCTCAATCAGTTCGCCACGCAGTAAAGCCAGCGGAGCCTTGTGGTACAGGTAAATGTCGTGAAATGGATCGGTCAAAATCTTGGTCATCCACACCAGGCCAGACATGACATCTTTGATGAAGAAAAGGTGAATAGTTCTAAAAATGAGGCCACCAACACCAATCCAAAGCCACAGGAGGCCAGTGTTGTGGACAAATCCTTCAAATCCAGAACGTGCTTCGACCAGTCCCATCACAGTTGGATCAATCACCAGCAGCAACGGTGACGCTGCCCAAATAGCCAGCAGCACCACTTTGCGACGCAAGTTGTAGCCCACTTTGATCTCTTCTTTGTACTCATTGGTTGCTTGGTTGACTTCATCGTAGCCAAGTGGTTCGAAGAAGAAATGTCCCGATTGGCGTGCGGTCATCGACACGAGCCAAGCAATCAATGCAGAAGTAGCGGGATCCTTAAAGAGTAGCGCATAGGCCACTACAAAGCTGATGGCGCTCAGCAGGTGAAGCGACTGATTGATGCGGCTATGGTGGTAGTACCGATGGTCGTCCCAGCGCTGAATAGCAAGTTGCTTAAAAAAATCGGACATGGCTCATTTCTCCTTTGTGGCAATTTAGCAGACGATCGTTGCAGTATCGTGACAAGAAGTGTGACGAAAATATGAATGTGGAAACTGGTGGAATGTGCCATTGAACGTGGTCACGTTCACCTGCTTTAGCGGCCTATTGCTAGGTACTCAAAGCCCATGCTGCGTACCAGTTGTGGGTCGTAGAGATTGCGCCCATCAAAGATGACAGGGAATCTCAGCGTGCTCTTGATTGCATCGAAGTCAGGACTGCGGAATTCCTTCCATTCCGTCACAATGATCAGTGCCGCCGCATCGCGCAGACAGGCGGTCTGTGAGTCTGCAAAGCTCACACGCCCTTCATTGGCAAAAATTTTGCTCGCTGAGTGCACTGCCACTGGGTCATAGGCAGTCACAGTGGCACCTGCAGCCAACAAGTCTTGGATAACTGCCAGACTACTGGCCTCGCGCATGTCGTCAGTATTCGCTTTAAACGCTAGCCCCCACAAAGCAAAGTGCAAACCTGACAGATCTTCACCAAAGCGGGCAGTAATCTTCTGACCCAGCACATGCTTTTGTGCGCGGTTCGCACGTTCAACGGCACCCAGCACCATCAGATCAATCCCCGCGTCACTCGAAGCAGTCTTGATGAGCGCCTTGACATCTTTTGGAAAGCACGAGCCCCCGTAACCCGCCCCTGCATACAAAAAGTCGTAGCCAATACGTGGGTCGCTGCCAATACCTTTGCGCACGCTCTCAATGTCGGCTCCTACGCGCTCGGCGAGATTTGCCAGCTCATTCATAAAGCTGATGCGGGTAGCGAGCATCGCGTTTGCGGCGTACTTTGTGAGTTCGGCACTGCGAATATCCATGAGGACCAAGCGCTCATGGTGGCGTTGAAATGGAGCGTAAAGTGCACGCATGTTCAACGCGGCCCGCTCATCTTCGTAGCCCAAGACAATGCGCCCTGGGCGCATGAAATCGTCGATTGCAGCTCCCTCTTTCAGAAACTCGGGGTTAGAGACCACGCTAAACGGTGTTTCTACGCCGCGCGCCATTAATTCGGCTGATATTGTGTTTTTTACCGCGTCTGCGGTACCGACGGGAACGGTGCTTTTGTCTACGATCACCTTGTAGTCATTCATGTGGCGCCCGATGTTGCGCGCTGCCTCCATGACGTAGTGGACATCGGCACTTCCATCTTCACCTTGTGGCGTTCCAACGGCAATAAATTGAATGGTTCCAAAGCGTGTTGCCAGTTCAACATCGTTTGTGAAATGCAATCTGCCAGCATTGACATTGCGCCGAATCATGTCTTCGAGGCCAGGCTCATAGATCGGGATGACGCCGTTTTGCAGCTGTGCGACTTTTGCACCGTCGGTGTCAAAGCACATCACATCGTTACCCACTTCTGATAGGCAGGTTCCGGTTACTAGTCCGACATAGCCGGTTCCGATGACTGAAATTTTCATGAATCTTGATTCCGCAGGAACAAAAAAATCAGAGTCTGTCGGTCAATTGCTATGGTTTTGTGACATTGCACATGCAAACCGGGGGTGTTGCGTTGCAATGAATTTGTCACATTTGCTTGGCATCCTTTGTTTAGCAAAGTCAATTGGAAACACCATGAGTCTTGAATCCTCACTACAACACGAAGAACTCATACGTCGAATTCGACAGGACGTTATGGACGACTACGACGAAGAGTTCGAAATGGAGCGTGATGACCGCGACTTCAATGAAAGTGTCGGAACTGATGTGACGAGCGAACAGTCAAAGGCAGATAGAACTGGGCGGCGTAGGTACTTTCAAGAACTCTTTCGTTTGCAGGGCGAACTGGTGAAGCTGCAAGACTGGGTAGTTCACAGCGGCCACAAAGTCGTGATCCTTTTCGAAGGGCGCGATGCGGCGGGAAAAGGGGGCGTGATCAAGCGCATTACGCAAAGGCTCAATCCGCGCGTTGCGAGGGTTGCTGCCTTGCCAGCACCCAATGATCGTGAACGCACCCAATGGTATTTTCAGCGCTATGTCTCCCATTTACCAGCCGCGGGAGAGATGGTTCTATTCGATAGAAGTTGGTACAACAGGGCGGGTGTCGAGCGCGTCATGGGGTTCTGTAGCGACGCAGAGTATGAAGAGTTTTTTCGTACCGTTCCTGAATTTGAAAAAATGCTGGCGCGGTCCGGGATTCAGCTCATCAAGTACTGGTTTTCCATCACGGATGAAGAGCAGCACTCGCGCTTTCTGGGACGTATTCACGATCCGCTGAAGCAATGGAAGCTCAGCCCTATGGACCTCGAATCACGCGTGCGATGGGAAGACTACACCAAGGCCAAGGAGATCATGCTGGACCGCACGCACATTCCAGAGGCACCGTGGTGGATTGTTCAGGGTGTGGATAAGAAGGCTGCTAGGCTCAATTGCATACATCACCTGTTGGAACAGATTCCCTACCAAGAAGTGGATCACGCTACGGTTCAACTTCCCGAACGGGTGCGCAGCCAAGACTACATTCGTAATCCCGTCCCGACCGAACTGATCGTGCCTGAGCGCTACTGAGCCCGTTCAATCGCCGCTGTTAAAGGCCATCGTCGCGGCAGCCTTGCGAAAGATGACTTCGCCGGTTGCGATGTGCACGACACGAATTTCTTCACCGTAGGGCACTGTCATGCTTTTGGCGGCCACTGCAATTGCCAAAGCGTGGTTTCCGATGCTGATCGATGAAACACCACCTTCCGGCAACAGCGGGCCAATCATGGGAAACGAGCTTTCGATTCTGTACTTCAAGGCAGGCATCGAATATTCCTCCATGGATGGTGATGTACCGTTTTGCGCTAGCGTATCTATTGAAGGTGACGATTTGATGTCTCTACGCCGCAAGAAAGGCGTGCGCGGCTCAATTCCATTACGATGCAGCTTTGGCAACGAACTTGCTTTTGTAATGATGTCTGATCCACAACTGAAATACTTGACCTGTCCTGACAGTGGCGCGGGCCACCGCATGGCCTATTGGGAATGGGGCAGTGAGAGTGCTGAGCACGTCGTAGTCTGTGTCCATGGCTTGTCGCGGCAGGGCAGAGACTTTGATGTGCTGGCCCAAGCGCTGGTGGAGCGTTCCGGTGGTGCTACACGGGTCATATGCCCAGACGTTGTAGGCAGGGGGCAGAGCGATTGGATGGCAGATCCCCAAGCCTACCAAGTGCCTTTTTACGCTGGCGACATGATGGTTCTTTTGGAGCACTTAAAACCCCATACCCAAGCGCTGGACTGGGTAGGAACCAGTATGGGCGGACTGATCGGCATGGCATTGTTCGGGCAAAAGCAGATGCCTTTGCCGGTGCCGGTGCGTCGTCTTGTGCTCAATGACGTTGGCCCCACAATCGAATGGCAAGCCCTGACCCGCATCAGTGCGTATCTTGGCCGCATTGTGGAATTCAATTCGCTGCAAGATGCAGCAGATGCCATGTGGGCAGTTTCTACCAGCTTTGGCCCGCACACACCGGAGCAGTGGCTGGAGCTATCGCGCCATATGGTCAAGCCCGTACCTGGCTCGGCCACCGCAGTCACGCTGCACTATGACCCAGCTATTGCTGTCTATTTTGGCTCGGTAACCCAGGAGACGGCAGCGCAAGGCGAGGCAATGCTCTGGGCGCTTTATGATGGGATACAAGCGCAAACGCTGCTGGTGAGGGGCGCGCAGTCAGACCTGCTGTCTCGCCAGACTGCGCAGTTCATGACCGAGCGCGGTCCCAAAGCACGGCTTGTGGAGTTTGCCGGTGTCGGCCATGCGCCTACACTTATTGCCCCCGATCAAGTGGATGTAGTAACCCAGTTTTTGTTGGCCTGAATCTGGCAGATTCAGCGCACTGTGCATGGTCATGAAGAGTTTTTCATCTGAGCTAACTGCTGTCGCGCCCGTTTTTGCGGCGACCGCCAGCAGCCTGCCCGAACAAGTAGATGCGTTGGCGCGTGCCCGTGCTTTTTCAGAACCCCTGCTGGCAACCCAAGTGCTCGATACCGATGAGAACATGCTCGCGCATGCCGATGGTGTCGCCAGCATTCTGCAATCCATTGGTGGGTCACAGGCCATGCAGGCCGCCAGTTATTTGGTCTACGCATGTGATTACCTGAACAAGCCACATGAGGTGATCACAAAAGCTTTTGGCTCCAATTTTGCAGATTTGGCGATGGAGACCACCAAGTTGGTTCGGGTTCAGCGCATGGCACGATTGGCTCAGCTATCGGCCAGCCATGCTGCCACGCCTATTCCCATGGCGCAAACTGCGGCGGCGCAAACGGAGAGCGTTCGCAAAATGCTGCTGGCATTCTCACGCGATTTGCGTGTTGTCATGCTGCGCCTGGCGTCTCGCCTGCAGACACTGCGCCACTATGCCGCCACCAAATTACCGGTACCACAAGGCCTGGCCAGCGAGGCCCTGCAAGTTTTTGCGCCCTTGGCCAACCGTTTGGGCATTTGGGAAATCAAGTGGGAGATTGAAGACCTCTCGTTCCGGTTTCTGGAACCTGTAACCTACCGCCATGTGGCCAAACTGCTCGACGAGAAGCGCGTTGAGCGCGAGGCCCATGTGGAAAAGCTGCGCACGCAGCTGGCCGCAGAGTTGGGGCAACAAGGCATTCACGCAACGGTGCAGGGGCGGCCCAAACACATTTACAGCATCGTCAAAAAGATGCGCGGCAAGTCGCTGGGGTTTGATCAGGTGTATGACATCCGTGCGCTGCGTATCTTGGTGCCCTCTGTTCCTGATTGCTATGCAGCATTGGGCTGGGTGCATAACCACTACGCGCCTGTGGCGGATGAATTTGATGACTACATAGCCCGCCCCAAGGCCAATGGCTATCAGTCTTTACACACCGTGGTGCGAGATGCGTCGGGTCAGCCTATTGAGGTACAGGTACGAACCCAGGCCATGCACGACCATGCGGAGACCGGGGTCGCTGCCCATTGGGCGTACAAAGAGGCTGGTGTAAAAGGCTATTCGGGTGTGTCGGCCACGGGAGAATACGACGCCAAAATTGCGGTACTGCGCCAGTTGCTCGCTTGGGAGCGCGATCTGTCTGGCGCCCAGGAAAATATGCCAGATGGTGCGGACGGTAGTCACGCAATGGTTTTTGATGACCGCATCTATGTGCTGACCCCTGACGCCGCCATCATCGAGTTGCCCCAAGGTGCCACGGCGGTTGACTTCGCCTACAGCGTGCATACCAACCTGGGTCACCGCTGTCGCGGTGCGCGGGTGGACGGTGCCATGGTGCCGCTTAATACACCGCTCAAAAATGGTCAGACCGTGGAAGTGACCGTCGCCAAAGAAGGGGGCCCTTCACGCGACTGGCTCAACCCGGAGTTGGGCTTTTTGGCGAGTCCGCGTGCACGCTCGAAAGTGCGCGCATGGTTCAACGCTTTGGCCATGGGCGAGACGGTTGCCAAGGGCCGTGAAGCAGTCGAAAAACTCCTCCAGCGGGAAGGTAAGACCGCTATCAAGCTTGACGACCTCGCTTCACAATTGGGGTTCAATTCGGCGGATGATTTGTTCGAGGTGGTGGGTAAGGATGAGTTCTCCCTGCGCAACATTGAAATTGTGCTGCGTCCACCCGAGCCCGTACTACCGCAAGACGAGTACTTGCTGCTGAAAAAGCAAAAGGCACCTAGCCCAACCAGCAAAGGTGGAGTATTGGTGGTGGGTGTCGATTCGCTCATGACCCAGTTGGCCAAGTGCTGCAAACCCGCTCCGCCCGACGCCATCTGCGGTTTTGTCACACGTGGCAAGGGTGTCAGCGTGCACCGGGCAGACTGCTCCAATTTGCGCAACATGGTTACCCGCAGTGGTGACCGCGTTATCGAAGTGGAGTGGGGCGGCAAGACCGGCGGCGGAGCCGTCTATCCGGTGGATGTGGCCGTGGAGGCCAATGACCGCCAGGGCCTGTTGCGCGATATTTCGGAAGTGTTTGCCAAGGAAAAGATGAACGTGATTGGCGTACAAACCCAATCCTTGCGTGGCATTGCCTGGATGACATTTACAGTGGAAGTGAGCGACTCCGGTCGACTCAATCGCGTGCTGGGCGTGGTTGGGGACCTGGCTGGGGTGAGGGCGGCGCGAAGAAGATAGTTTTACAGTTGCGTTTCCATCTCACCAGGCAGTTGGTTGCCTTTTCGTTCTAGTCCACCAGGTTCCATACATGCCACCCATCGCTGAACTCATCCAACAAGGTTCCACCAACCTGTGGGTCTTTATTCCAACCGCCATCTTCCTTGGCGCCCTCCATGGGCTGGAGCCCGGCCACTCCAAGACCATGATGGCATCGTTCATTGTTGCAATCAGGGGGACGGTTGGGCAAGCCGTCCTACTCGGCCTGTGTGCAGCCCTGTCTCACTCGGTGATCGTTTGGGCACTTGCCTTTGCAGCACTGACGTTTGGCAACGCGCTTGTCGCTGAGCAAGCTGAGCCTTACTTTATGCTGTTGTCTGCTGCGGTGGTCATTGGCGTGGCCATTTGGATGTTTTTGCGAACGCGGCGCGACGATCTGGCTTGGAAAGCGCACGCGCATTCACATGACCATCACGACCATCACGACCATCACGACCATCATGGCCACAAGCATCACGCGCACGCTGATTCGCCAGTGGATCAAGCGGAATATCAAGATGCTCACGAACGTGCACATGCTCAGGATATTGAGCGCAGATTTGCGGGTCAGAAGGTCACCACGGGGCAGATTGTCATGTTTGGTCTATCGGGTGGATTGGTGCCATGCCCCGCTTCTGTGACCATCATGATGATTTGTCTGCATTTGAAACGCTATTCATTGGGAACCGTAATGGTCGCCAGCTTTAGCTTTGGGCTCGCCATTGCACTGGTCAGTGTGGGCGCTATTGCAGCATGGGGCGCAAACCATGTCAGCAAACGACTCGGTAATGGGCGACTGGGAGACTACGCACGCAAGATGCCCTACTTCTCCAGTGCACTCATGGGATTGGTCGGCGTGCTGATGGCCGTGCAGGCCTACATGCGAATTTTTTCGGCATAAGTTTTGGAGTTCCCCATGGAAGCACTATTCGTATCGACAGGCGTTGTCGCCCTTGCCGAAATCGGTGACAAGACACAGCTCCTTGCATTCATCTTGGCCGCTCGCTTCAAGAAGCCCGTACCCATCATTGCGGGCATTTTGGTAGCCACACTCATCAACCACGGACTGGCTGGAGCACTGGGCGCGTGGATCACTTCAGTCGTTAGCCCCGACATCATGCGGTGGGTGCTGGGCGGTTCGTTCTTGGGCATGGCGATCTGGACCCTGATACCCGACAAGATTGAAGAAGAGGAAACACAGGTTGCGCGGCACTTTGGCGTGTTTGGCGCGACCCTGGTCACGTTCTTCTTAGCTGAGATGGGTGACAAGACGCAGATTGCGACCGTCGCACTGGCCGCGCACTACGGAGCGCCCATCATGGTTATTGCTGGGACCACACTGGGAATGTTGCTGGCGGACGTACCTGCCGTCTTCGTTGGCAACAAGTTCGCAGCCAAAATCCCCATGAAGTTGGTGCACTCCATTGCCGCAGGTATCTTTGCGGTCATGGGGTTGCTTACACTGTTTCAGGTTGACAAACTCTTTCAGTAGTTTGCCAAGCGCTTAGGGAGGCGGCTTTTAGCTGTCCATTGCATTGCCCGTTTGGGGGAAGGCAAAAAAGTGCAGTTGCAACATCAGTGCCGGGTGTGCCGAAGCGCCTCCGCTTGCTATAGTTTCAATAGCTTATTACGCAAGGTTTACGAGGGCTGGATGGCTATTTGACTATTATGTGGTCGTGATGGAGGCTGCTGCGTAGTGGGCAATGGCAAGCTGCACCACGTCATTGGCGTGGCGCAAAGAGGCTTGCTGCTAGTCTGGCCGCGGCCAACGACCAAATAGGAGCAAGCGAGCGGCGGTATCAATACGGCGACTATGTCACGGAACTGGTGCAGCAATTTTGTGTGGATTTGCCTGTACAGGCATTGGAATCAGTGCATACTTTTTTCAGTCTTTGGACGCACTGGTGTCTACCTGTAGATTGGACAGCGCAACCAAATTGCCTAAATAGTTTTTTACTCGCACAATTGCAACTTTGGTCCCGAGGATAGCTTTCTGGGGTCATCCACTCCCCAGATTTTGGAAGGACCGATCATGAAAACACACGCCAGTGCATTACTAAGCATCCTGCTCCTGACCCTCAGCGCCTGCGGAGGCGGCTCCAGCGGCACATCGGCACCGGCCAGTCTACCCAGCGGCTTGCTGCCCACTGCTACCACACCCACCACCGTCGTAGTCACCACAAGCCCGATTGCAGGAGCCATTGACACTTCTGCACCCAGTGCCCCCGGCACCCTTGCCGTCAACGGCGCTACCAGCGACAGCATCTCCTTTAGCTGGCTTGCCAGCACCGACGACGCCGGCGTCGTGGGCTACGAAATCTGGCGCAACGGACAACGCATACAACTCACCCCGGCCAGCCAAACCACCTTCAACGACGGCACCCTTGCAGCCAACACCAGCTACAGCT
>JACCDN011046032.1_pt1 | contig 26751 bp, 24 predicted proteins | sample 7441691 | NCBI WGS metagenome assembly JACCDN01 (sample SAMN15323439, study PRJNA562643) | freshwater metagenome | isolation source: river surface water | place: USA:Blue River Watershed | collected 2017-08-16 | reverse complement strand
TTTCCCTGCTAAATCCTAAGCGACTGGTGCTGTTCGAGTTAAACGAGTTCGCGCTTTATTCAATCGAGCAAGAACTCTTAACCCTGCAACCAGCCATTCAAAGCAGGTTATTTCCCATACTTGGTTCCGTAACGGACGCCGCCAAAGTAGATTTGGTTTTAAAGCGCTTTGAAGTTGAAACTGTCTTTCATGCCGCCGCGTATAAGCACGTACCCATGGTGGAGAAAAATCCATGTGCCGGGGCCTTTAACAACATCATCGGCACATGGCACACTGCCATCGCTGCGCAACGCAATTTTGTTGAAACATTTGTGTTGATATCAACAGACAAGGCAGTACGACCCACCAACACAATGGGCACTACCAAGCGCGTTGCTGAACTTATTTTGCAGGCATTGAACCAAGCAACCATCCACAGAACACGATTTGTGATGGTGCGGTTTGGCAATGTTTTAGGATCCTCCGGCTCGGTACTGCCAGTATTCAAAGAACAAATTCGAAATGGCGGGCCAGTTACAGTTACCGACCCCCGAGTTATTCGCTATTTCATGACCATTCCTGAAGCGGCGCAACTAGTGATTCAAGCAGGTGCTATGGGCGAAGGGGGTGATGTCTTTGTCCTCGATATGGGTGAGCCAGTGCAAATTCTAGAAATGGCTAAGAAGATGATTCACTTGAGCGGGTTGTCTGTGCGCGATGAAGAACAACCCGCAGGAGACATTGAAATTTCTTTTACAGGCTTGAGGCCCGGTGAAAAGCTCTATGAAGAATTGTTGATCGGAAACAACGTTTCTTCCACGAGTCATCCACGCATCATGCGCGCCAATGAGAACCTATTGGAATTAGCTTTAGTTGAAAACCTGTTGAGCGAGATTGAACAAGCTTGTGTAAATAATGACAGCCATACTTTAAGGAAGCTCCTTATCAGCACTGTAAATGAGTTTGCTCCTCAATGTGAAAATGAAGATCTGTTACTTATAAAACTCCCTATATCTTGACAGACTAGACTTAGGTCAAGAGATGCTGGGGGAAGATGCATAAGAAAGAATTACATCTAGCGTGCTCATCCATCATGAAGTCCTCATGCAAACGGTACTAATTCGATGCTCTAGTCATGACCTGCTCTATAACGTCACAGGTCTTTTGGATCTCAACCTGCGTGAGCGTCGGGTGAACCAGAAACATGATTGATGTTTCGCCCAGCTCTTTTGCAATTGGGAGTCGCTCATTGGGACGCCAACCCGTGTTGTCAAAAGCCTTTTCTAGGTACACCTCAGAGCATGAGCCTTGGTAGCACGGAACTCCATGTGTATTAACCGCTTCAATGATTCGATCTCGACTCCAGCCAATATTCAATTTCTCTGGTCTTACATAAACGTAGCACTTGTAATTTGCATGAGCACAACCTTGGTTACTGCCTGAATAAGAGCAACTTCCTTCGCACGAACCACACTTAAAGCTCGGGACATGTAAGGCGCGGAATTTTCTACAAATATTCAAAATTGAATTTGCATTTTGTGCTCGAGCGTCTGTCCATGATTTCATTCGCTTCAGTTGAATGCGACCAATTACAGCCTGCATCTCCAGCATTCGCCAATTGGTGCCAAAGCTTTCATGCACCCAACGAAAACCCGGAGGGTGCTGACGCTCAAAGACCGCCTCGTAGCTCTTGCCATGGTCTTTAAACGACCACATGGTCCGCCATAAGCCTTCTTCATTTGTGGTGACCATTCCGCCTTCGCCGCCCGTAGTCATGATTTTGTCCTGGCAGAAACTCCATGCGCCTACATGTCCTATGCTGCCCACACTGCGGCCTTTGTATCTTGCGCCGTGAGCCTGGGCACAATCCTCAATAACCTTTAGGCCATGAGCGTCGGCCAGTTTCATGATGGGGTCCATGTCGCAAGGCCAGCCCGCCAGATGCACACAAACGACGGCTTTAGTACGGGGCGACATTACACCGGCAATGGTGCGGGCCGAAACATTGCCAGAGTCTGGCTCTACCTCTGCAAACACCGGCACAGCCCCGGCATTGATCACACATGAAATCGACGCAATGAAGGTGCGTGGCGTCACCACCACCTCGTCACCTGGGCCTATGCCTACGGCCTTGAGTGCCACATCCAATGCCAACGTACCATTAGCTAAAGCCACTGCATACGGCACGCCGCACCAAGCAGCAAACTCTTTTTCAAATTCACTGGTCTCTTTCCCAGTCCAGTAATTGACCTTATTGGACATCACAACTCGTTGAACAGCATCCGCTTCTTCCCGGGTAAAACTGGGCCAAGGAGATAACTTTGTATTGAGCATATGAATTTCAGTTCTTAATCAAAGGCCGCGCTGGGTTACCCACCACCGTCACTCCCGGCGATATGCTCTTGGTCACGATCGCGCCCATACCCACCACAGCACCACGGCCTATAGTAAGCGGGGAACCTGGTTGGCCCTGTTTGATGATCGCACCGGCGCCTATGTAAGCATGGTCTTCAATGCACACATTGCCATTGCACATGACACCCGGCGCAAAGGTAACAAAGTCCCCGATCACGCAATCGTGTTCAACATAGCTGTAGATGTTGGCGTGGAAATGCTGACCAATACGGATGTTGCTTGTTAGCGTGACAAAGGGGCTGAGCACCGCACCTTGACCCAGATCTACCTCGTCCATCTGCATCACATTGGCCGCCCGCACTTCAAAAAAGTTTATACCATCGGCGGCACATTGCACGGCCAAACGTTGCCTAATCCGGCTGTTGGCAATAGCTATGCATACGTGGCGGCGACTGGCCGGCTCGGCCATCCACTGCTCATAGGTGAGTACCCGATGATCGTTTACCTGAACAGCTGTTGGATGATCATCCACAAAAACTAAGTCGGCCTCGCCTTTGTCCAAGATGGTCTGCAGCTGCTGGCGTGCCAAGGGCATCACCCCTCTGCCACACCCACTGGCCCCAAAAATAGCATAACGTTTCATTCGACAGCCCCCTTTTTTGAGTTACAGCCTTCGAACTTAGGCATAGTCACATCGCCCTCTGCACTGATACCTTCACGCACCAGCACCTTTTTCACTGTCTTCCACAAAATCCGCACGTCCAACCACAGACTGCGGTGATCCACATACCAAACATCCAGCGCAAATTTTTCCTCCCAGCTGATGGCATTGCGGCCGTTCACCTGAGCCCAGCCTGTAATGCCGGGGCGGACCTCATGTCGGCGGGCTTGCTCTGGGGTGTAGAGGGGCAGGTATTCCATAAGCAAGGGCCGAGGGCCAACCAAACTCATGTCGCCCTTGAGAACGTTCCAAAGCTCGGGCAGTTCGTCCAAGCTGGTGGTGCGAAGAAAGCGCCCAAAAGCTGTCAGGCGAATTGAGTCCGGCAACAAGGATTCGTCTGGACCTCGCTCATCAGTCATAGTTCGAAACTTGACCATCTGAAAAGGTTGACCATTTAACCCCGGGCGTAATTGGCAAAAGAACACTGGCCTACCCAGCTTTTGACGCACCTGCCAGGCAATCACCGCCAAGGGCAATGCCAGCAGTAGCAGGCCAAGGGTTGCAGCCATCAGGTCAAACAGGCGCTTCATGCTCGTTTACTGGGCGCACAGATCCGGCACGTCCGACTAAGACATTCATGTTCATAGGGATGGCTGCTCGGTGGATAAAATCAAATCCATCAGCCGCTGGTTGACTTTGCAAACGTCGAACCGCTCTTCCGCGAGTCGCCGGCTTTCGCGGCCCATCTCTTCAATCAAAGCCGGTTGTTCGATGAAGGTGCACATCTTTTCGGCAAGAGCCAGTGGGTTGCGGGGGGGGACCAGAAAACCGTTCAAGCCTTCTACTACTGTTTCACGGCAACCTGGCGCATTGGTGGTGATGACAGGTCTGCCCATGGCCATAGCCTCTTGCGTGCTGGCCGGCAAACCTTCGCGGTAATACGATGGCAATACAAATACGCTTGCTTGCCTTAACCATGGCTGCACGGGTATGTGACCGTGCCATTCCAAAATGCCTTCATCTACCCACGCAGTTACATCGGTAACGGTGATGGAGCCGGGATTCTCGTCTATTCCGCCTAGCAAGATGAACCGGGCTTCGGGGAAGCGCTGTTTGACCAATCTGGCTGCCCCAGCGTATTCCTCAACCCCCTTTTCGCGCAATAGGCGCGCTACCATCAAGAATGTAACAGGCTCAATCACCAAAGGCGACATGGGCCACTCTCCAAGGTCAACCCCAATGCCACCGAGCAGGAAGGTTTTGCTTTCGGTTACAACGCCGGCAGCTACCAATTCTGCAGGGTCATCAGGGTTCAAGAAAATGATCCGTTGTGCGCATGACATGCCGACCCTGTAAAGCAATAAAACCAATCGCTTCAGGAGGAAATGTTTGACTGTGACAGCCTTAGTGGTGGGGGTAAAGACGAAACCAAGTCCCTCTACGATAGCAAATCTTCGCGGTACCCCTGCAAGACGAGCCGCAATAGAGCCATAAATGACAGGCTTAATAAAGTAGCCGAGCGTGATGTCAGGCTTGAGACGTTTCAAAAGGCGCGACATTTTCCAAGTGTTGATAACGTCAGTCAGTGGGTTCATACCAGTGCGGCTGATAGGGCAATCGACCGGGGTTGCACCCAGTGCTTGTAGCGCCAAACGGGTGTTCTCGTCGAAATTCGGGGCTAAGGCATATACTGAAACGCCATTATCCAGCAGAGACTGAATTAGTGGACCGCGAAAATGAACCAAGGATGGCGCGTGAGAGGTCAAAAGAGCGAGACGTTTCATCTACTAGGATACCGGGATAATTTAATTTTTTCTTGATAAATCTGCAAGAATACCACAAATATTGAAATATAACTAAATATTCGCAATCGCCAGGCCGTACCAAGGTTATCGTTGCCAATTATCCAAATTGTATTGTACGCAATAAAAAAAATAATGAGACACCACCCAAAGGTTGCAATATGTACTCTATTACCTAAAACATAAAAAAAACAAAAAATGAATGGTACGCTCTCAATAAAAAATAATACAATAGCTAGACTGGTAAACGGCCAAAGTCCAAAAATCTGAAATGCCCAGCTTAAAACAAAGTTAGGGATAAAAAGTATCACACTATCAAATTGTAAGCCGAAGGTTGAACCACCCGCGCCAAGCTCGAAATACGATCTGTATTGCATCAAAGCATCAAGCAAGCCCAAAAAGTGAAATATATAAACAAGTGATAAATAGATAAAAATAAGATACATAAATCCAATGTTTTTTAAAGGTGCGGTCAATTTATCACCCAGTAAGGCAAAACCAAGCATTAGCATGTAAGCTGCGCCTAAATATACTCTCAACCCAACTAGCATAAAGCCGACAGCCATACCGAAAGTCAGCCAAAGCAATTTGTATATCAAATCATTTTTTTTAGCAAGTCCTTTTACAGCAAAAAGGCCAGCCAAATAAACTAAGACCATGAAGACATCTCTGTAGATGTCAAGCGAGAAAAAAAATAAAGCTGGATATACCCCAATGACAAAGATAGTAAACCACAGTCTTTTATTGTTAAGAACTTTACCCCCAATAAGAGACACGCGAACGACCAAATAAGGAATAATTATAGATGATACAAACATCAATACGGATGCCACTCCCTGCCTTGAAAAGAAACCAAGGTCGACAAGAAAAGACAGGAGTACAGACCAGATGTTAACTGCAGCCTCGCCCTGATGTAATGCCGAAGCTTCGTAGTAGTCAGCATCGTTGCCACCGCCAAAATCAAAAAAATCAGCGCCACCGCCGAAAAATAAAAAAACCGCTTTACTTAAGGTAACGCTCACATAAAGAAGAATCCATATTTCGGGACTAAGTTTTTTGATAGTCACCGCAAGTTGCCCCTGCTAAAGTTTCTGCTCAAATGGTTGTACATGTCGCCAAGTAGTTTTTTTTTGCAAATAAATTGCATTGAAAAATCGCTAATTTCTTTCTTATCGCACAGTCTTAATCTAGTAGCAAAATCTATTATATCCCTTAGCATCTCGGTACTTTTATTATAATAGGGAAATCCTGGGACAAAAGCATCCTCATAGTCGCCACAAACTGGTAGTCCAAGCATTAAATACTCACGCGTTTTTAGCGGGCACGCTTGCTTCATATTGTTTCTGTCTAGTGCAAATGATGCAAGTCCAACCCAGCACTGCTCGCTAAGTGTAGAAATCTGTTTATTATCTAAATGACCATGTACTTGAATTCTAGGGTCTGAAACTTTATACATCAATTCATCTGGTACTTTACCAACCAAATGAATGATGAATTTTTCATCAGACCTCCCTACTGCATCAAGAAGTCTATCTAACCCATGCCATGGTGAAAAATTGGCAACAAAAAGGAACTCTGGGATATAACCTCTCCTGTCTTGTAAGATTTGCTCTTTATAGAAAATTCCATTCGGATAAACATAACTTATTTTTTCTGGCGATTTAGCTCGACTTAGTTCGTAATCAACAATCTCTTTTGTGACGCCGATAACCCCACTAGCGAATCGAATTGTTTTCTTTCCAACGAATGACTCAATCGACGATCTTAGCCATCCGTAAAAACCACCGGACAAGGACAATTCCGGCACTTCTAAAGTGTGATGCACTAAATAAATTTGTTTTTTACAGCGCCAAACAAACCAGTATTGGAAAGGATCATGTACATAGTATCTTAAAAGAAATATGTCAGTATTTTCTTCCTGTTTTTTAAGCCATCTATGGTAGTTGTATCTCAACTTTAACCACCCAAGCAGCTTCGCTAATGGGTTAGTCAAGTGATTAGCGTCAACTTTGGAATCGTAATACATTACACCGAATATTCCAGGTGAGTTTTTAGGGCAATACATTTTTACTTGCCACTCAATTCCCAATGCTTTAGCCGCATCCAGCTCCCAGTCCATTTGCGTACACATGCCAGACGTGGGACGCAATAAAGCCGCAGTATGAAGTACACGTGGGTATATTATATTTTTTTCCATTATAAAATCATGGACCTGTCAATATAGCTGTTCTGGTGGTTAGTGTTTTAAACCGAAGGATTGGGGCTCGTTAGCAGTTTTCTCTGTAAATCCCAGTTATGCCATCAAGCTAGCTCCAAACTGTAGGCGCATGCCGAGATTGGAGTTTGGAATACCACTCCTAAATTTAAACCTAAAGCATGGGCGGCTTGCTGCTCCAACTGCATTCGGGGGACCATTCTCAAGCCTCGGTTCATGGACACTTCTGCAAATTTAATTGACGCTAATTAGAAATGTTCGCGGTTCTCTAAGAAAAACTTAGCTACCAATGATCCGGTTTGACCGGTTCCATAAATACTTTTGTTTTGGAAGAGACTGTGGTCAATTTCCATGCTAATGCTATCGGCGATTTGTTTAGGGTCTACACCCACCAAGCGATTCACACCCAGTTCAATCAACTCGGTCCATTCGGTCTCATCACGCATGGTTATACAGGGTTTTTCGTGAAAGTACGCCTCTTTCTGTACGCCCCCCGAGTCTGTAATTACCAAGCGGCAATTCATTTCGAGCCAGACCATTTCTAGGTATCCTACCGGGTCTATGACATAAACATTGGCCGGCATGTTTAACCCCATTTGAGCTAAGCGGAGTCGAGTTCTGGGGTGTAAAGGAAGCACAACAGGACATTGCGAAGTGGCCAGCCCAGCCAAAATCCCATGTATTCGCTCAACATTGTCGGTGTTTTCAGCACGGTGTACTGTACATAATATAAACTCTCTCTGAGTTAACTTAGCTATAAGTTTATCGCTCGGCTGCTTAGCCCGCGATTTATAAAACAAAGCGGCGTCGTACATCACATCGCCTACAATTTTCACCTTGTTGCCGGTTATACCTTCATGGGTTAAATGCTTGGCGGCCGTTGCAGTAGGAGCAAATAGCACCGAGGACGCATGGTCAGTCAACAATCTGTTGATTTCTTCGGGCATGTTGCGGTTAAATGAGCGTAAACCGGCCTCGACATGCGCCACAGGAATATGCAGCTTGCTCGCGGCCAGGGCCCCCGCGAGCGTGCTGTCTGTGTCGCCATACACCAAAACCCAATCTGGCTCTTCTGCCTGCATCAGCGCTTCTAGTTTTTCAAGCATACGGCCAGTGTTTTGGCCATGCGTGCCGCCTCCAACTCCTAAGTTATACTGTGGCCTTGGAATCTCAAGCTCTTCAAAAAATACATCCGACATGTTACTGTCGTAATGCTGGCCTGTATGTACCAAAACTTCTGCGACTCTATCAATCTGGGCAAAAGCTCTTGTTACAACTGCCGCCTTAATAAATTGAGGTCTCGCTCCAACCACTGTAAAAATTTTTGTCATTATTATCAATTTTGTTATCAAGGTTAAGCATTCGGAAGCCAGAACCTATAATGCATAGACTACCCAAACTGATAGTACACAAAAAAGGTATGTGTACATTAACATTATAGGTCACCTGGATGCTTACGACTTCCAACCAAGTCTGTCACATCTAGTCATATTCATATCTATAGTTGTATCCAAATTGCGAAATTAAGCATTTCCATTAAGCCGGTCATTCAGGGTGCTAACTTAACGGATTACTGGAATGATCCTATCGCCTATCGCCTCAACCACTGCCTAATTTGTTGCTTTATTTTCGGCCCCATGAGTCTTAGCAAAAATTCGTAAAAACCACGCTCACTTCTATAAACATCATGCCGCACTTCAGGCCTTGCAATATAGGCATTCAAATCTGCTTCGCTCCAACCCATCTTTTTCAGAAAATAGCTTACATCACTGTCCAAATCTTGTTTGGATGGATAAGGAATACCTACCAAACCTTCCAAGGCATCTTTACGCGCCATCTGACCAGCTGCGACCAATGTACCAAGATGCAGTAAACGCTTATCGACACCAAATTTCTTCGGCAGGATATAGCCTTGGTAAAATCGAGTGAAAATTGATTCATAATGTTTGAAAGGGTAGCGCTTATACCCATAATCTCGCTCTAATACATCCAAAGCCTCGAACTTGTTATACGGCAGATAATCCAAAAAGGAAATCCAACGTATACGGCGAAAAAATTCATCAAGGATGAAATCAAATGTGGAATGCGTTGGAAAGGTATTGATTTGAACGCCGCCAAAACGCTTAGCTAATACTTTGATGTTGCGCACATCCCGCTTATACCAGTTCCACGCCTTCGGCATCCGCATTCCTTCTGTCGCCTGATTACTGCCTGACAAAATAAAATTAACACCGAATTTACGCGCAAGCTGATAACACACTGCGAGCATGGCGTTGTCATAGAGCAGCTCGACATCAATTACATCAGCATCGAAAAAAGCCTGCATTAACGCGCGATACTCCTCCCAATCAATCACATGGGTATAAAGATCAAGCCCTAGTCCTTTCACTAAGTTGGCAATATTGTTCTGCGCCAACTCAGAATTCCAACCGTTGTCCATATGGACCGCGAGCGGACGCAAGCCAAGTCGTTTTACTTCTGCTAAGGTCCAGGAACTATCCACACCGCCAGACACGCCCACAATGCAATCGTATGTTTTACCTTTACCTGCTTTTTTAACTGCTTCCACGAATCGTTCTAGGCGTTGTTTCTTAGCCTGTTTATCTTCATGAATGATGTGACTAGAGCGCTCCAAAAAATCGGTACAGAAATTACAAATGCCGTCTTCATCGAAGGTGATCTCTACGGCCGAAGTATCCATGACACACCTCGAACACTGTTGATACGGTCTCTCATTTACGTTATCAATTTGCATTACATTCATGCAGAACCTTCAAAAAGTTGTTCCAATTCTTGGTATGTTGGATACGTAATTAATACCGCGCGATGCGGACCGTGGTACACAAAAAATGCTCCAGCTGCAACGGCACTGGCACCGGCATCCACACAAGCCCTTATGTCAGTCAAACTAGAGACCCCTCCAAGCGCAATCAAGGGAACTTCTATTGTAGAGCTCGCCTGTTCGATCAACGACAAATCAGGCCCAGTAAGGGTGCCGTCCTTATCTACTGCATTCAACAACACCTCACCTGCACCAGCAGAAACAAGTTTGTGAAGCATATCTATCCATGCAGTTTTCATTAACTTTCCTGATGCCGACTGGTACAACTTCGGTATTCCTAACCAATTTTTTTTGACATCAATAGAAATCATTATACTTTGGCTACCAAACTGACTTGCAAGCTCATTTATTAAAGTTGGGTTTTTAAAGGCTTCAGTTTGCAAACAAATTTTTTCAACACCTAAAGAAAATAGCTGCCTAGCCTGCGCAATATTTCGGATACCACCACCATATGCAAGTGGCATAAAACACTCACCCGCAAATTGCTCAATTAAGGCATAGTTGGGCTCACGATGCTCCCTACTAGCCGTAATATCCAATACCATCAACTCATCGACTTCCTTTTCGTTAAAAATTCGGATCGCGTTAATCGGATCCCCAACATAATTGGGGGCCTCAAATTGCGTAGTCTTGACCAGACCACCATTACGCAACAGCAAAGCTGGAATCACACGATGCTTCAGCATAAACTACAACTCAATAAATCGACGCATAAGAGCCATTCCAAAACGATGACTTTTCTCGGGATGGAATTGCACACCAAAGATGTTTCCTTGCTGAAAAGCAGCACAAAAGTCACCGTCATAGTTAGCTGCTCCAATTGTAATTGCTGGATTGTCTGGTACAACCTTGTATGAGTGCACAAAATAAAAGCGCTGCTCATCAGTTTCGACAGGCAATAGGTTATTTGCTCGAGTTGGTGTAACGACGTTCCAACCCATATGGGGAACTTTCAATTTTGATTTCGCCGGAAAACGGAACTTCCTAACCTCTGCATCAATTAAACTCAGACCGGGAATATTACCCTCTTCACTACCACGGCAAAGGAGTTGCATACCAAGACAAATGCCCATGACCTGAATTTTCTCATTTTTTAATAGATCAACCAAAACATCTGCAAATCCTATTTGCCTTAGTCGCGTTATTCCCTCATCGAAGTGGCCAACTCCTGGTAATATGATTTTATCATTTCTATCGACTTGACTAGGATTTCTAATTACAACAGTTCTTCCACCTACCTTTTCAATCATGCGTTGAATAGATGCAATATTTCCGAGTCCTGCATCAATAATTTGAATACTACTATTCATCTCTTAAACCAACTGACGTAGTGCATTTAGTAATATTTTGGACTCAACCTCAAAATTTAGCTCCTGTGCAGCAACATCAGATTTTGCCTTAAAGCGAGCGATATCGTCTGGCGTTAGTGCATTTAATGCTGCAGCCATCGAGTCAACTGAAAATGCTTCTGAAATAACACCGCACCCGTATTGTTGCACAAGAACACTCATGTCTGGCGAGGGCCCAATGGCCACAGCTAATCGAGCCTGAATAAACTCAAATAACTTATTTGGGAGAGAGTATCGAAGATTAAAAGTGGTCGGTTTATTGTAAAAAAAACCAATATCATAACCAACCAACATCGAATGAATACTATCGAAATTTACTGGCGGCAAAATACGTACTTTTGGAGATTTTAATGCATAGCGGCTCAAAGATCGAATATACGATGAGCTACCAGTAAGATACATATCTAATGTGAAGCGATCGTCTAACAGAACGAGCACATCAATCATCATTTCGAGATGTCTATTTTTATTTGCAGCGCCATGATGAACCAGGCGGATTTTATTATTAGCCGTTTTCACGGGCTTAACTTCAAAGTAATTTGGTGCACTTCGATAAACGATTGACTTGACTGCAAACTCTTTTTCATACTCTTCCGCCAAACCAGGGGAAACTGTTAACATCAGATTAACTTTTGGAAGATACTTTCGGCATAAACGCATTCTTTCAGGTTTTTCCATTATTCGCCAAAAAAGACTTTCTTCGTTTTGACGCGGATAATATTCTCTAGCGTCGAATATAACTTTTGCATTTCGTTTAATTTTAAGTGCAAATGGCAGTAGAAATAAATCTTCAACAATGATTAAATCGTAATCGCCAGTATTTTTGCGACAATTACTATTATTGACGTCAAAAATTATCTCATTTAATTTATCTAGTATATTGTCATTTAATGGCAAAAAGCCAATAATCCTCATAGCGTAGCGCTTCAACCGCCTCTTGAATTTTGTTGATAAAGAAGAATTTAACGGGATAATGAAATGTTGATTCACAACCAAATCTTTTTTACAAGGATGGCTTAAAACATCTACAACAAAACCCTGACTCATTAATAGTTCGACCATTCGTTTCGGTCGGGGATCGCCCGACAGATCACTAAGGCTCATTACAAGTGCTTTTTTAATTTTCATATTGCTTTTTGCATAATTCAATTAAATGTTTTTAGCCAAGCTCTGAAGTTAACGATTCTCCACATCTCAGGCATATTTACATCTGACTCCAATGCTTTTTCAATTGCTTTCTTGGCTTGTTCAAAATCAATAAGTGAATCCCCAGGAACATCTCTTAGTGTATGCTCCATAGCTTTCCATCTGGCTTGAAGCCACGATTTTTGAGGTGTTTCAAAACCTATTTTGTCACGGCGATCCAGAATTTCATTAGGAACAATTCCACGCATCGCAGCTCGAAAAATACATTTAGTTTCTGCAGCAGGCGAGACCAAATATCGACTTGGTAAACTCAGTAGAAATTCGATAAGGTCTATAGTCAAAAATGGGACTCTACTCTCTATGGAGAAAGCCATCGAGTTTCTATCTTCGTATCTCAAGAGCCGTCTTATCCGTGTCGTGGTCAACTCATATCTTAGGGTATCAGCAAGATGCCTATCATTTAAGATACTCTGTTGCATTGAGTTTTGCTGATACTTTTCAGAAAGCTTTAAATGCTTTTCTTTATGAATCCATTTTGGCGCCCATACTCTCGATTTAATTTGTTTGAATTTCGATTTTGCTTTATCAGATAAATACGTGGCGAGCAGGGGCTTTAATAAAGTACTTTTATTACGCCCAAATCGATCTGACCAATAATTCGCAAACCTCATGGTTTCAGCTATATGAAATTGACCAAGCAATTCTCTCAGCACCTGTGATGGGTAACCTTCGTAACCCCCCAAAGATTCGTCTGCGCCTTGCCCATCAAGAATCACAGATATGCCACATTCCTTTGCAAGCTTAAACACACGATATTGGGCGTAAATACTTGTTGTTCCAAAAGGTTCAGCCTGGACTCGAATCAAATCGTCCAAATCGTCAGCCAAGTCTTGTGGATTAACCACGACTTTGTGTGCCATAGCACTCACATGTTCGTTTACGATGTCAATCCAGCGCTCTTCGTCAAAGGCTGCGCCCCGCGCCACATAACTGAAAGTATGAATCGGCAAATCTGGCTCGAGATAGCGCATGGCGCAGACCACCGCAGAGGAGTCCAAACCTCCTGATAGTGCAGCCCCCAGCGGAACATCACTTCGAAGATGCATACGAACACTGTCGAGAAACATCTCTCGCAGTTTTTCAGCAGCTTCTTCAAAGCTCAGATCGGTCCGCTCATCGATTGACGGCCACCACCAGCGCTCAGGGCCGGACGCAATCATAGTCTTCAAATCAACCCGCAGCCAGTGCCCCGGCAACAAGTTCACAACACCCCTGTAAAATGTTCTCTCATGATCATCGTAACGACCATAAACAAGATAGTCATAACCCTGCTGCAAATCCAACTCAGGCTTCGAGGTTAACAAATTTAGCAAAGCCGGTAGCTCAGAAGCAAAACTTAGTGAATCATCTCCCTGCGAATAAAACAACGGCTTGATGCCAAAGGCATCGCGAACGAGGGTAAGTGATTGATCCTGTCGATCATATACCGCAAAGGCAAACATGCCAGTAAGTCGACGCAGACCTAAGATACCCCAGTGTGCCCAGATAGCTAGCAAAACCTCAGTATCAGAATTTGTTCGAAAAGAATAACCGGCCGTTTTTAGTTCGTTGCGTAACTCTCGATAATTGTAGATCTCCCCATTGAAAACGATGGTGTAACGTCCATTACTAGAATGCATGGGTTGATGCCCCGCGGGCGAAAGATCGATAATTGAGAGCCGAGTATGGCCAAATGAAAGCGAGCCATTTGGAATATCCGCCCCACGCACGACCACGAAAGTCTCAATACCTCGATCATCTGGGCCACGATGATGTAAGGCGCTTTGCGCGGCAATCAAACGCGAGTCTAGCTCTGCTGAATCTTCGGCAGAGCGTGATGAATAATGACCGAATAAGCCACACATTACCCTGATGTCCTTATTTTATTGATCAATCTTAAAACCAATCGCCATATCGCTTATTATTTTTTTTGCTTTCCAGTAATTGATTTCTATATTGCGATTTTGCATTAACAAATTTTTGAAAAACATGTTTTGGAGATTTCATTTCAATAAGTGAGTAAGCAAGAATACCGATCCAACAATATAATTTAGGGTAACGATCTAATAGAAAAAGAATGAAGGACCAAAAATATCCTGGCCAACCAAAATGCTCCTGAAGCTCTTTTCGGACAAACGAAGAATCTGAATTTTCAGCGATTAGCCCATAGTAAATTATTGCTTTTATGTGACTTAAATACCCAGGTGTTCCAACGCTTACGAAATGTTTTTTTGTCCAATTTTTACCAACATGCTTATCAATCAAAATAGACGCGCGAAGCAATCCATAAAGACTTGTCAACCAGTAAGATTTATTCGTGATATTTTGACCAACTTGGATTGACCCTCCAATTTGAAAGTCCGCTATATAAATTGGACGCTCTTTTAACTGGTGAATTGCAATATATCCTATAACGGTTTGCGGCCATACAATTTTTTGAATTTCCTCAATAATCTCAATATCTGCCAGAACCTTCAAAGCTGCTTTTCTATCGACTATGCCGGCATACGCATTACCGTATTCATAGAATAACTTTGGAGCGAAATTGTAACTCACGAATCCAGCCTTCGAGTCTCGTTGACCTTCAACCCAACGGGACTGAATGATAGCGGAGGGTCGCTTGTCATCCGATAAAATCTTGAAAATATAGGGGATATATTCTGAATATATGTAATCATCATCTCCAAGTAAAATAATATACGCACCTGTAGCTTTTTGAAATAATGAAATAATATTTCTTGAAATACCTTGATTGCTGGCATTGCGAGAATAAGCAAATCTGGCGTAATCTCTTAACTTTTCCTCATAATCTAGGGCGACCTCCGCCGTGTTATCAGTTGATGCATTGTCAGAGATGAGTATTTCGATACTGTGCTTATGTACAACCGGAAGTTCAATCAAACACTCCAAACATCGTCGAAGGATATACGCTCTATTATATGTTGGTATTACAATACTTAATATTGGCGGCACTGGAGTCATAAATGCTAGTTTATTTTTATATCACAACAAACATATTTTTCAGATTTAATTCGTGATGTTCTGGTATAAATCAATTTTTTTATTTGACATGATCTACTTAGCCAGGTATTCCCAAAACACAAGGCGGATCAACCAGATTATCGGTCCTCGCCCCAAACAGAAGGAGATCGCGACGTCCATATTCATCCGCAATCTTCTCCGCAAGCTGCCGAACAGTAATCGGCACTCCTGAACATATATTCACAGGGCCGTTTTGACTACTCAATGCCACCTCCGCAATCATACTTCCTGCTTCACGTACATGAAGATAATCACGAACTTGATTACCCTTGGTTAATTCTGCATACTCACCTTTTTCGAGCTGTGTTCTTAAGTAAGGCACTAACCTGCGTGGATCTTCCCCTTGACCGTAGAGGTAAAAAGGACGACACCAAGCAAACTCAACCAATTGCAAAGGGAGCCAATGCGATAAGCACAAAAATAGGGCTGCTTTTGCATCGGCATATGGAGTCAGTGGTTTCAATGGGGTATTGGTTGACAAAATGCCAAAGTTCAAGTCATATTCGAAGCAAGTACCAATCCCAACAAAACGACTTACACCAGCACTAATTGCTCCCTTAACTAACTCCAGAGAACCTTGAAGGCACTCAATATTAGAGGCAGAAGTTAATTCTATGTTAGGTTGAGTAGGATGCCAAGCAAGATGAATTATAATATCAACTTCAGAACATGCATGCCTCCACCACTCTTCCTTTTCTGAAAACAAATTTTCGGTTTCAATAAACTTATGTGGAACCGCAAGTTCTATATTGTGATTTAACTCACTTTTCCTAGTAATAATTGTTAATTCCACATCAGCAGACGACAAAGCTTTGGTAACTTCTTGGCCAACAAAACCGGTTGCACCGGTCAAAAGGATTTTCTTTTTCATGTGAACTTAATTTCTGGAACCGCAGTTACAAACAAAGAACTTGGTAGACTAGGTGCCAATTGAGCTTTTATCTCCTCGGCTATATTCCAAGGCAAGATCAAAACATATTCAGGCTTAAACTTTACTATTTCCACAGGACTCATGATCGGAATATGACTTCCTGGCATGAATTTATCTTGCTTGGCCATTGCTGCATCACATACAAAAGGCAATAAGTCCGGCTTTACACCTGCGTAATTCAACAACGTATTTCCTTTGGCGGCGGCACCATATGCAGCAACTGATTTTCCGGCTTTCTTTTGATTAATCAGGAATTCGAGCAGATCGTCTTTAATTTTATTTGCGCGCGGTTGAAAATCAGCATAAAGAGCCAGCGTTCTCATCCCCCGCAAGGCTTCTTCCGCTAGCAAGGCTTGGTGTGCTTCTGTTGTCCCCCTTATGTCATCAATATGACAACCAAAAATTCGCAAGCTACCTCCGTGTGTTGGCAATTCTTCTACGTGCCACACCCTCAAGCCTGCTGCAGCGAAAACGCGACTAACGGTATATAGGGATAGGTAAGAGAAGTGCTCGTGATAGATGGTATCGAACTGCGCACGCTCAATAAGTCGCATCAGATGTGGGAATTCAAGAGTAATCGTACCTCTTGGTTTCAATACTTTTTTGAGTCCCTTTGTGAAATCATTGATATCAGGCACATGGGCATAGACATTGTTTGCCACTATCAAATCTGCTTGCGTACCCTGATCCACCAGCTTCCGAGCAAGTGCTTCGCCAAAGAATTCGCGTATAACTGGGATTCCAATTTTTTCTGCGGCTTCAGCTGTACTGGCAGTTGGCTCAATTCCAAGACAAGGGATGCCCTTGGCGAGGAAGTTTTTCAATAAATAGCCATCATTTGATGCCACCTCGATGACCAAGCTATTGCTGTTTAGTTCAAGGCGCTGCATCATCTGCTCGGCATAGGCTTTGGCATGAGTTAGCCAGCTGATTGATGTGCTGGAGAAATAGGCATAATCTGAACTAAAAAGCTCATCTGCTTGGGCATAGTCTTCGGTTTGCACCAACCAGCAGTAATCGCAAACTTTGATTTTGAGCGGGTAATATTTCTCAGGCTTATTCAGATCAGCCGCAGTTAGATAGGCATTCGATGGGGGGGCAAAACCAAGATCAACAAACGTATGCGTTAGTTGCGTTCCACAGTGGCGGCAATTCATACTAATATTCCTTAAAACAAAATGAGTATCTCATGTTACTGGTCCCACTAGGTATGCTTGGCCGTAGGGATTGCTCATAAAATGGCTAGGCTAGTATCAATCAAGCGGATTTAGATCTACTTCAGCGTAGGATGCAATACTTAAAAGAATCAATTTGCACTCCTCTGCATAGGTTTTGTGGTTGTTTTGCTCATTACAACTCAGTTCATCCGTCCAAAATCGCCGATCACGGCAATCCTGATTGGGTTACTTTGAATGAACCTCAAACCTTCGATGAAGGACGAAGCGTCTCATGAATTGTTGTATTCCTGAATTTGCGCACTGGTAACCAACGCCATATCGTCTTTATCCCGCCAAGCCTGATGCCACTCCATGGTTTTGTTCAGCGCAGCTTTGAGATTCCAACGTGGTTCCCAACCCAGTTCGGCTTTCGATTTGCTGCTGTCTAGCCTTAGCAATCCCGCTTCGTGCGGCTGTATATTAGCCTCAGTTTGCCACTTCGCACCAGGTGTGTGAGAGCATAGTTGATCCACAATCCAACTTACAGGCTTGGAATCATCGTCATTCGGTCCAAAGTTCCAAGCAGCTGCGAACCGGCAACCTTCTGTGTAAAGTTTTTCTGCAAGTATGAGATATCCCGAAAGCGGCTCAAGCACATGCTGCCAAGGACGAACCGCATTCGGAGAGCGAATAGTCAGCATTTCTCCCGCATCAAGGGCGCGAAGAAAGTCAGGAATCAACCTGTCAGTTGCCCAATCGCCGCCCCCGATGACATTGCCAGCACGAACGCTAGCCAAATTGATATTAGAGTCTGCAAGAAAGGAGTTGCGATAAGCAGCCGCGGCAATTTCGGCGCAGGCTTTACTCGCCGAATATGGGTCATGACCACCTAATCGGTCATTTTCACGATAGGGCCAAAGCCACTCCTTGTTTTCGTAGCACTTGTCGGTTGTGATGTTAACAACGGCTTTTGCAGTCCCGACTTGCCGTGCAGCCTCCAATAAATTGACTGTTCCCATCACATTCGCGGCGAAGGTTTCGACCGGTGTTTTGTATGACTCCCTTACCAAAGGCTGTGCTGCCATGTGGATAATTATGTCAGGCCTCGCAGTTTTTAACGCACTAGTGAGGGCCATAAGATCACGAATATCTCCGATTGTTGAGTGTGCAAGACGCTTCTGCAGTTGGGTTTCAGTGAAAAAATTTAAATTAGTTGGTGGTCCAAGCGAGTATCCATGAACTGAGGCACCGAGCTCATATAGCCAGTGTGTAATCCAACCGCCTTTAAAACCGGTGTGGCCAGTTAAGAAAACTATCTTATCTTTCCAAAAGCTTGAGTTCATTACCAAATCTTCCATGGCGCCTTACCGGCATTCCACAATTCATTCAGGTAGACCTTTTCGCGGAGAGTGTCCATTGGCTGCCAAAAGCCATCGTGCTTGAACGCACATAATTGACCATCTTTCGCAAGTCCAGACAGTGGGGCACCTTCCCAGCTGGTCGCATCATCAGTGATACGACTCAACACCAGAGGGCTCAGTACAAAATAGCCGCCATTAATCCAACTACCATCACCCTGTGGCTTTTCTTGAAAGCGCTCAACGCTATCATCAGGACCAAACTTCAATGCACCATATCGTCCGGCTGGGCGTGTTGCCGTAAGGGTAGCCTGCTTACCCTGCGCCTTATGAAATTGAATCAACTTGGTAATGTCTATATTGCCGACGCCATCGCCGTAAGTGAAACAAAATACCTCCTCGTCTTTGACGTAATCCTTTACACGCTTCAGTCGACCGCCGGTCATTGTGTTCTCACCCGTATCTACAAGCGTCACTGTCCATGGCTCCGCATTGTTTTGATGCACATGCATACTATTATCTTTAAAGCAAAATGTCACATCAGATTGATGCAAAAAATAATTTGCGAAGTACTCCTTAATCATGTAGCCCTTATAACCGCAGCAGATCACAAAATCGTTGACACCATGCGCAGAATATGTTTTCATGATGTGCCAGAGAATTGGCTTGCCCCCAATCTCTACGATCGGTTTTGGCTTCAAATCGGTTTCTTCAGAAAGACGGGTGCCTAGACCACCCGCGAGGATGACTGCTTTCATAAAATTTATTCCTTACTAGCATTCAAAGATGAATTTATTTTTCCCAATACTAAATATTGAAAATACATTATGTGTAATATCTCAAATAAAACGAACAATATAAGCCCAAGATAAATATTGGCATTAATATACCCTAAATAAAGAGCTAATGGTCTATGAACTAATGCGGCCAATCCAAATATAGGCAATAATTTATCCATTTGCATTGTCATCATAGTCACCGATGTTGGTGAATGAATCAGCGAAACAAAAGACATTATAGCCATTATACTTGCCATATGCCCGGCAACGATCCAGGCCTCACCAAGGAAAAAAGAGAAGATTTCTTCGCCTCCGACAATAATTATCAAAAATGGAGGCGAGCCAATGGATGCAAGTAGTAACCATGTTTTCTTTAATAGTGTTTTTGCCTTTTTTGCATCAGGCCAAACCATACTATATCTTTGATAAAAAACCTGCGCTATGGCACCACCTATCAATGAGGTTGGTAGAGCCAATAGTGAATGCGCCATCTTAAATTGCCCAGTAAGTTCGGTTGTAAACCATAATGCAATTAAAAAAAATGGCAGCTGATTTGTAAACACATCCAAAACTGCTGTAGGGTATAAAAAAATTGGTGCTGCTTTGTGCCTTCTTGCTACGTTAAATAAATCAGTAAACCCAGTCTTAAATAACGGCACCCTGATCATAATTATCAACATTGCTACTGCACTAATAACACCTACTAACTGTGCATACAACAAACCATCCTGAACAGTCCAAAATCCCAAAGATAATCCGCAAGCTGCAGCAATTACAGATTGTATTATTCTGATAAAGGCAATTGTTTTATACTCCGAATTGCGATTAAGCCAATAAGTCATTGCACTTATTATTGCTGTCGCCACTCCTGCAATAATTGCAACAATAATCCAGCCCCCCAAGGAGCTTAATCCCACCCAAGCAATAACTCGATTAGGCAAGAACATTGCAACCAGTACCAGAATTATCCCCAAGGAAATAGGCAACAAAAGACTAATTAAAAGCAGCTCTTTAGCTTCATGATTTGCTTTGGGAAGAATAATTCGGATGGGGTAAGAAAGAGAAACGACCGCTCCAGTAGTAGCTAGAACAGCAGCAAATAATGCTAACAAACCGTAATCACTGGGCGTAAAAAGTCTAGATAATATTGGGGTAGCAATGATTGCTATCAATTGTGCAACAGTTGTTCCAATCGTTAAAACTCCAACATTCTTTGCAAAACCACTCTGCTTAGCTTGAGCAATAAGATTGAAAGCAATTTTAAAAATTGATGAGATCGACGATTTCATATTAATGATGTGAAACTTGATCTGCTTAAATGCCATCGCCGTAGAGTTTTTCTGTTTGTGAGTTTGGCGCATTTGCGTTTCGCTGGTCATGCTATTTTTGCAAATAGGCTACGTTTTGATTGACGTCAAAGTCTACGCCTGTGCAGAGCAGGATTTCATCGATGTGATCACTCGCCTCGATCTCCTAGTAACGCGTTCACAATTTTGTCTAAGCCGTCGAATGACAAATCTGGGCTCATCGGCAGGCTCATGACCTGCTTAGCAAGCTGTTGTGCAATTGGTGTGCAATTAGGGCAGCAGAGGTGCTTATAGGCGGGTTGCTCGTTGAGCGGAACAGGATAGTGCACTGAAGTGGGTATACCCGAATCGGCCAAACGCCTTTGCAGTGCTTCACGATTGGGCACCATGATGGTGTATTGTGCGTAGACGCTGGTGCGCTGTGGCCGCTGCTTGATGCGGGCAATACCGGCTTGGTCGAGCAGTTGGTTATATCGCTGGCCGATTTCTTTGCGTTGTTTCACTTCCCATTCAAAGCGCTCGAGCTTGGCCAGTACGATAGCACATTGAAGGGTGTCCATGCGCCCGCCTACACCCACACGGGTGTGAACGTAGCGCTGGCTTTGGCCGTGCACTCGGATTTCGCGCATGGCTTGGGCCAAGGCGTCGTCGTTAGTGAAAATGGCCCCGCCGTCGCCGTAGCAGCCCAGCGGTTTACTTGGAAAAAAGCTGGTACAGCCTATGGTGCTGAGGCTACAACTCTGTCGGCCTTTGTAGGTGGCACCAAAGCTTTGGGCGGCGTCTTCAATCACCGAAAGGTTGCCGTACTTGGCTGCGATAGCATTAATGGCGTCCATGTCGGCCGTTTGTCCATACAGGCTTACTGGCAAAATAACTTTGGTTTTTGGCGTGATCTTGGCCTCAATAAGGCCAGCATCGATGTTTCCCGTATCGGGCTCGACGTCAACAAAAACAGGCTTGGCGCCGAGCAATACGATCACCTCGGCCGTGGCTACAAAGGTAAAAGGTGTTGTGATTATCTCGTCACCGGGCTTAATGTCCAAAGCCATGAGACTCATGAGCAAGGCCTCGGTGCCGCTGGCCACCGTGATGCAGTGCTTAGCACTTGTGAATACCGCGAGCTTTTCTTCAAGCTCCTTGACCTCGGGGCCCATAATGTATTGGCCATGATCCAGAACCGCGTCGATCCGCGCATGGATTTGCGGCTTAAGCGCTTGGTATTGGGTTTTGAGGTCGATGAAGGGAATGGACATGTATGTGCAGGTTAAATTAGGCGCCGCTCACCCGAACAACTTCGCCAGCGAGCAGGTACTGATGACCTGTGTGTGAGCAGGTGTAATGGCCTTCGCCTTTAATCGGTAGCGGAATCTGCTCCCCGTATTGGCTCATCCAACCGACTTGCTTGGCGGGTAAGCCCACCATGAGGGCATAGGGCTTAACGTCCTTGTTGACCACCGCGCCGGCGCCGACAAAGGCGAATTCACCAATGGTGGTGCCGCAGACGATGGTGCAATTGGCCCCCAATGTAGCGCCTTTTTTGACGAGGGTGTTGCGGTATTCGTTTTTTCGCTGAATCAGGGAACGAGGGTTATACACGTTGGTGAACACCATACTGGGGCCGCAAAACACGCCCTCTTCGAGGGTAACGTTGTCATACACGCTGACGTTATTTTGGATCTTACATTTGTCACCGATGGTAACTTTGTTGCCGACGAAGACGTTTTGACCCAGTGAGACGTCTTTGCCAATCTTGGCGCCCCCGCAAACATGAACCCAGTGCCAGATGCGACAGCCTTCGCCGATTTGCGCGCCTTCATCGACGATAGCGGTGGGGTGAACGGTGTATTTCATGGCAGTCGGCTCACAAAGGGGTGTATTTCATTTGATTCCCCCTTGACAAGGTGCGCAGTACGAATGACATTGACGGTTTCGATGCAATGACGAACTTCTGCCAACCCATAACCGCGACCCGCCAGGATTTCGCTGTAGCTAGTTTTGTGCAGGTCGGTAAAGCCTTCGCTGAATTCGAGTTGTTCGCCGCTGATGTTTATGTTGCGATAAGTATTTTTTTTACCTAGGACTTCAGCGGGCAAGTCGTTAGCGTCAATGGAAAGGAACCAACGCACACGAGCACGTTCGTATTCAAGGTAGCCTGCAGCTTTTTGAATGCCGCTGTGATGCACTACATTGCGCTGGAGTTTGCCGAAGATAAAGTGCAGCATGTCATAAAAGTGCACACCGATATTGGTGGCCACGCCAAAAGATTTGCGATTGTCACCTTTCCAACTCTCCATGTACCACTTTCCACGGCTAGTGATATAGGTCAGCTCAACGTCAAATTTGGTATCTTTGGGGGCCCTTGCGACTTTGTCACGCAGTTTGAGTATGGCGTCGTGATGGCGCAGTTGTAGGATGTTATAAACACGTTTGCCAGTTTCCTGTTCAATCAAGGCGAGCTCGTCCATCAACTCAGGAGTAGGCACAAGGGGTTTTTCGCAAATGATGTCGCAACCCAAGCGAAGACCGGCGGCAATGTGCGGGTGATGAAGATAGTTGGGCGAGCATATAGCCACGTAATCAAGTTTTGTTGCAGGGTTACGTTTGGCTTGATGGGCAAATTCTTGAAAACGCTCAAACTCGGTAAAGAACTCACTTTGAGGCGAGATGCTGTCGATGATGCCAACAGAGTCATTGATGTCGTAGGCCACAGACAAATTGTGACCTAATTCTTTGATGGCGCGCATGTGGCGGGGGGCGATATAGCCAGCGGCGCCTATGAGGGCAAAGTTTTTCATATTGTGCGTGGAGGAGCGGTATAGCAGTACGTGGGGTTACTAGAAGCGAAAGACGGTGAAACCAGCTTTAGCCATGGCGTGGCGGTCGTACAAGGTTTTGAGGTCTGCAGCAACAGGCTGGTGATCGCTGTTGCAGTAGCTTTTGAGGATTTTGGGCGTGAGGTCACGAAACTCTTGGTGACCCACGGCTATGACTAAGCTGTCAACTGGGTTTTGGGCACTAACCTCACCCAGCTTGATACCGTATTCGTGTTGGACTTCGGCAGGGACGGCCCAAGGATCAGTTACGACGACGGTAACACCCCAGCTTTGCAATTCTTTGACAAGATCAGCAACTTTGCTGTTGCGAATATCAGGGCAGTTTTCTTTAAAGGTAATGCCCATGACGCCAACCTTGGAACGAGACACGTCAATACCGTTTTGCAACATCCGCTTGATTACGTTGCGAGCAGCATAACGAGCCATGTTGTCGTTCATACGGCGGCCAGCCAAAATGATTTGCGGGTGATATCCCAACTCTTCTGCTTTATGCGTCAGATAATACGGGTCCACGCCAATGCAGTGCCCCCCCACCATGCCGGGCCGGAATGGCAGGAAATTCCACTTGCTACCGGCGGCTTCGAGCACTTCCAGCGTATCTATGCCAATACGCTCGAATATGACAGACAGCTCATTGACAAAGGCGATGTTGAGGTCGCGCTGACTGTTCTCTATGACCTTAGCTGCCTCGGCCACCTTAATGCTGCTTGCCTTCCAGGTACCAGCTTTGATGATTGAGTTATAGAGTGAGTCCACCTCGTCAGCAGTACCAGGGGTGCTTCCGCTGGTGATTTTTTTAATGGTTGTAAGCGTATTGACTTTGTCACCCGGGTTGATGCGCTCTGGGCTGTAACCGCAGAAAAAGTCTTGGTTGAACTTGAAGCCGCTGATTTTCTCAAGCACAGGCACGCACACTTCTTCTGTAGCACCGGGATACACAGTGGATTCGTAAATCACGATGTCGCCCTTTTTCAGCACTTTGCCTGCGGTCTCGCTGGCTTTAATCAATGGGGTCATGTCCGGGCGGTTAGCCTGGTCCACCGGTGTGGGCACGGTTATGATGAAAATTTGACAATCCTTTAAGTCGCCAAGTTCGCTGCTGTAACTAAGTTGGACAGCCTCTTTTAGTTGAACGGGAGTGCACTCTAGGGTGTGATCTTGCCCAGATTGCAACTCTGCAATGCGCTGATGATTGATGTCAAAACCTAAAACCGAGCGGTGCCTACCAAATTCGACGGCGAGGGGGAGACCCACATAGCCAAGACCAATAATTGCGATTTTTTTCATTAGCTATTAATACTTTTCTTTGCGTTACTACGATTAGCTTACACAACCGGAGCATGCTCCAGTAGCGGGATTAGATCGTCTCAATTTTTGATTCCCGGGCTTCACCTGAGCAACTCAAAGAAAGCAAATGGGATTCTCTGGTCAAAACCTCAATCTCCGCCTTGATAGCCTCGTACTCTTGCATTTTTCTTTGTAAAAAACGCCCTGTCAGGTTTGCTTTTTCAACTACTCCAGCAGGTGTAAGCAAGTAGACGTAGCCAAACTTGTTCTTACTCTGCTTAAAGTTACTCACTTTCACATAGCCCTTTTGTATAAGCGCTTTAAGGCAATAGTTCAGACCACCTACACTCACCCCCAGTGCATCAGCAAGCTCTCGCTGTGTTATGTCAGGGTTGGCCTCAAGTAGCCTCATTACCCTAAAGTAGGTATCTTCTTGAAGATTTTCTTGCCGACTTGTCACTTAGATACTTTTGAGCAAGCTACCGCAACATTGAGATCATTGAAATAGCTCAAATGGCAAAAGTAAACTTTGTTCAAACTTGAGCAATTCTATATGGTTTGGCTGTGAAAAGTTAAACTGATGAGAGATTTTGATGCCTTGAGGATTTAGGCTCGCTTAATTAGCCAAGCTTCTTTGAGTTTAATGATTTTCGCACCACCTTCTGTGGACGAGGCTGCATTTCTAATCGCCCTTCTCACAAATGCGACCAAAACGCCCAAGAACAACCCTGCAAACGCAACTACCAGAACAATCATTGCGCGCCTGGGCTTGGACTTACGCTCAGGTGGTTGCGCTACATCAACCACCTGAATCAGCGGGCCCTCGCGAGATTCATCTACCCTGGCCGATTCATATTGAGCCACCAACACACCCATCATGGCTTCGCGGGCCTTGATGTCGCGGTACGACTTGACAGCCAGTTGCTGCAGGGGGGATGTGCTTTGTTCACCGCCCGAACCCTGCTCTATTTTTGCAAGCTGTGAGCGTAATGCAGCTAACTCACTGCCCAAACGCAGTACATCAGGATTTTGCGAAGTGGCAAAGCGGCTCATAGCCTGCATTTGCACTTCTTTGGCTGCAATTTGCCCGCGCATTTCAGCGCTGGCACGCAAACTACCTTCGGCAATCATAGCGGTTACTTGGATACCAGACTTTTCTTTAGCAGCCCTGAAATTGGCCTCAGCTTGGGCTAACTCTTCTTGCGTTTTAGCAATTTGCTGCTCGAAGAAAACACGGCGTTGCTGCGCGTCAGTGACAGCCAGCTTACCCATGAGGTTGCGCAGTTCTGCCACATGGGTGTTGGCTAATTTGGCGGCAAACTCTGGATCTTTGTCGTCAGCTTCGATAGCGATGAGGCCAGATTTTTTTTCGGCTGTTATCTTGACAACACCTTTAAGTGCCTCGCGCGTTTCAAAAATGGTTTTCTTTTGGTAACGTTCTTGCAAGCCCAGTTTTTCAATGACAGCTCGTTGCAAGCCTTCGCTTTGCATGAAAGCAATATACATCTCGTCGGGACTTTTAACACCCGCAGCAGCCCCAGCTAACCCCGCCAGCGCACCCAAGCTTGCCAACGCCGAAGCAGCGCCGCTTTGCTGCTGCTGAGGCGGCATCATGACGGTTTTGGCGGTGAATATGGGCGTCATCAGCAAACTCACCACAATGGCCAG
>JACCDN010541036.1_pt1 | contig 26755 bp, 23 predicted proteins | sample 7441691 | NCBI WGS metagenome assembly JACCDN01 (sample SAMN15323439, study PRJNA562643) | freshwater metagenome | isolation source: river surface water | place: USA:Blue River Watershed | collected 2017-08-16 | reverse complement strand
CAACGGCTATTGGGATTGCGGTATGGCGCTATGCGGCTTTTGCAGGTAGCTCCGATCTGGCCCAGCAACCCGGTAGTTATTTTATAAGCAATGCCCAAGCTACACCCAATAAGCCCAATAGCAAAGTGGCTCAAGCACCTCGGTTTTTTGTGATTGATTTAGGTTGTGATCCTTATTCTAAGGCTAATATTTACCGTATTGTAGCGATGGGCTTTGGGGCATCTATCAATACGACGGCTTATGCGGAAAGCCAATTAACCATGCCCCTCAGTGGCCAAAATAATTATACGAATGCACCCACCACGCCGGTTTATGGGGTAGCTGTGACGGCTAGCGCAACGCCTACGCAACAAAATTATAATCTAGCGCTTTCGACGAACAGTAAGCTGCTCTTTTTTAATACGGGCTCTAGTAATTGTAATAACCCTAGCATTGGCCAAAGTTTGAACAGCGGGGCGACCTGTGAACGAAATTGTGCCGGTGAAGTACGAGTCAAAGCCTATGGTTATTATAACCCTAATAGCTGTACGTGGGTGTATGGGGATTGGGTGAGTGGAGCTAACCAAAGCACGCTGACACTGAATAGCAATGGATCAGGGGGTACCGTAGCACTCAGTTGTGGTCCTTGTGGAACGATAGCCGTGCCGGTGGGTGCCTGTGCTTCAGGTCAATACGATAGTTGTGCGGGTAGTTGTGTGATCCTCAAGTGTCCGGCCGGTCAAATCTTGAGTGGTGGTGCTTGTATGAATTGTGCCGCGGGCACTTATTCTGCAGCAGGAGCGAATAGGTGTGCACCCTGTGCTGCAGGAAGTTACTCGATTGCAGGAGCCAGTAGTTGTAGCATGTGTAATGCTGGGACTTATTCTACAGGGGGGGCCAGTAGTTGTACAAGTTGTTCGGCTGGTTATTTTTCAGGGGCAAATGCTACAAGTTGTGCCCCCTGTGGGCCGGGTACCTATTCAAACCGGGTGGGTGCTAGTGGCTGTAGTGCCTGCCCTTCAAATACTTACGCTTTAGGCTTCTCAAAGACTAGCTGTACAGCTTGCCCCAATAAGTATACTTCACCACAAGGTTCTATGTGTTGTCAGCAAAAAATGCAGTTGAGCTCGGGTGCTTATACTACTATTTATCAGCCATGGTCTTATGTATCAGAGGGTATTTGCCAGTGTGCTGCAGGATTTTTATGTAATCCAGGAACGCCGAACATATTTCTAGATCCGACAACGCAAGGGCCTGCGTGTCCTGCAGGTACCTATTCAGCTGCAAACGACTGGATGGGATGTTCGATGTGTCCTCTGGGGACTTATTCAGGGGTAGGCGCTGCGGGGTGTACAGCCTGTTCAGCGGGTACCTATGCATCGAATACCAGGTCTGCGAGTTGCACGCCTTGTCCAGCTGGCACTTCTTCAGTAGCTGGTGCAAGCAGTTGTCAATAGGTTATGTTTGCTGAGAGATTTGTCGCTTGTTAGTGAATTTTGAATATTCTAGCACATTATTTTACGCATCATGGGAGCAGAAAAAGCCAGCCAACATTCTTTGGTGCATCGCACGTTGAAATAAGCTAAGATAAGCCGCTTATGCAATATATCCGCAATTTTTCCATTATCGCTCATATTGATCACGGCAAATCCACGCTGGCCGATCGCTTTATTCAGCATTGTGGGGGCTTAAGCGCTCGGGAGATGTCCAACCAAGTTTTAGATTCCATGGATCTAGAGCGAGAGAGGGGCATTACCATTAAGGCCCAGTGTGTATCCCTCGATTTTAAATCCAAAGATGGCCATACCTATGCGCTTAATTTTATTGATACCCCAGGGCATGTGGATTTCGCCTACGAGGTATCACGATCCTTAGCGGCGTGTGAAGGTGCGCTCTTGGTGGTGGATGCCGCCCAAGGGGTTGAGGCGCAAACCGTGGCCAATTGCTATACCGCCCTCAATCAAGGTTTAGAAGTCATTCCTGTTCTCAATAAAATTGATTTGCCCCAGGCAGAGCCTGAGCGTGTGATGCAAGAGATTGAGGAAATTATTGGTTTAGATGCCTCTGATGCGATTCGCATAAGTGCCAAAAGTGGTATTGGGGTGCCCGAACTGTTAGAAGATCTGGTCAAAAAAATACCACCGCCTGTGGGCGATCCCCATGGGCCCTTACAGGCTTTGATTATTGATTCCTGGTTTGATCCCTATTTAGGCGTGGTTTCCCTGGTACGTATTAAAAATGGTGTATTGCGTAAGGGAGATAAATGTTTGGTGATGTCTACCGGTAAAACCCACACGGTGGACGAAGTCGGTATTTTTACGCCCAAACGCGTGAAAAAATTGGCCCTGCATACCGGAGAAGTGGGTTTTGTGATTGCCGGGATTAAAGAAATTTATGGTGCACCGGTGGGTGATACGATTACGCTTGCAAATAATCCCGCCAAAACGTCTTTGCCGGGTTTTGCCATGTGTACACCGAAGGTCTATGCAGGGTTGTTCACGGTGGATTCCGAAGACTATGAAGACTTTCGAGAAGCCTTATCCAAATTAAAACTCAATGATTCAGCCCTTTTTTATGAACCTGAATCCTCCGAAGCCCTCGGTTTTGGTTTTCGCTGTGGATTTTTAGGTTTATTGCATATGGAAATTGTGCAAGAGCGCTTAGAAAGAGAATATAACCTCAATCTTATTACCACCGCGCCTACGGTTATTTTTGAAATAAAAACCCGGGACGGTAAGATTATCTATGTCGATAATCCTTATAAATTACCCGATCCCTCCAAAATTGACGAGATGCGAGAACCTATTGTAGAAGCCAGCATTTTGGTGCCACAGCTGTACTTAGGTAATGTCATAGGGCTTTGTACCGACAAACGCGGTGTGCAAAAGAAAATGCTCTATGTGGGTAATCAGGTTGCCTTAACCTATGAAATACCCATGAATGAAGTAGTCTTAGATTTTTTTGATCGCTTAAAGTCAGTCAGTCGGGGCTTTGCCTCTTTAGATTACCATTTTGTGCATTTTCAGACGGCTGATTTGGTCAAGTTAGATATTCTCATTAATGGTGACAAAGTCGATGCTTTGGCTTGGATTGTACATCGAAGCCATGCAAATTCACGGGCGCGAGAATTAACAGAAAAACTGCAAGAGATTATTCCCAGGCAAATGTTTGATATTGCCATCCAAGCGGCGATTGGTGCGCATGTGATTGCACGCACAACGGTGAAAGCACTTCGGAAGAATGTAATAGCCAAATGTTATGGTGGCGATATTACCCGCAAGAAAAAATTATTGGAAAAACAAAAGGCGGGTAAAAAACGTATGAAGCAAGTGGGTAAAATTGAAATTCCCCAAGAGGCTTTTTTAGCGATTTTAAAAGTGAATAAGGAAAAGAAATGAGGTTTGCTGAGATTTTATTGGGCGTTACCACCCTCACAGGCCTGATATGGGCCGTGGACAGTGCTTTTTTTAAGCATCAAAGAATGATGTCTGTGATACCCCAAGATGCGACAGCCTTTCAGGAACCCTGGTGGGTTGAATATGCAAAGTCTTTTTTTCCCGTGTTATTGTTGGTATTAGTGTTGCGATCTTTTTTGGCAGAGCCTTTTCGTATTCCTTCCGGATCGATGCGCCCAACGCTGATTGAGGGCGATTTTGTGATCGTGAATAAATACACGTATGGTTTAAGATTTCCAGCCTTTGGCTACAAATTTTTTGAGATGGGTTATCCCAAACGAGGCGATATTATTGTTTTTAAACACGGCGATATGGATTTGATTAAGCGTGTGGTAGGGCTTCCTCGAGAACATATCCAATACAAAGATAAAGTGATTTATGTGAATGGTGAACCTATTCCCCAGACTTTTGAAACAGAATTAGTCGAGGAGGATGATCGGGGTGTGAGACACACGGTGCGTGTGCTGAGTGAAACCTTAGGAGAAACCAAACATAAACTGTTTGTACAACCTTCGCCGCCTACGGCACCTTCTGTGCATTATCCTTATGACGATGTGATCGTGCCAGATCAATCTTATTTTGTGATGGGCGATAACCGTGACAATAGCAAGGATAGCCGTATGTGGGGCTTTGTGCCGGACGAGGCTATTCAAGGTAGAGCTTTTGGGATTTGGATGAGCTTGACACCCTATACCGCCGAGGATAGCACTTGGCAGTGGTTTCATTGGATCACGGGCATGACCTGGGATAAATTCAAACACTGGATCCGTTTTGAACGGTTGACACTGGATCTACATTAAATCAGCCATGAAAAAAAGTAAAACGACGTCTACAGTATTGTTAGAACCGCTTATGCGGGTACTGGGCCATCACTTTAGCAAGCTTCCGCTCCTACAGGCTGCACTCACGCATCGATCGAGTACCGGGTTTAATAATGAGCGGTTAGAATTTTTAGGGGATGCTATTTTAAATTTTGTGATCGCCGATAAGCTCTATCAAAATTTTGAGCATGCTTCGGAGGGCGATCTGAGTCGCATGCGAGCCTCACTGGTAAAAGGGCAAACCCTGGCCGAGATAGCGCAGGATTTAGGGTTAGGTGCGTTTTTAAAACTGGGTGTAGGAGAGCGAAAAAGTGGGGGTTTTCGCAGAGAGTCTATTTTAGCCGATGCCCTGGAAGCGATTGTAGCCGCTATTTATTTGGATGCAGGTTTAGAGGCTTGTACGTTGTGTATTACACGGTGGTATCAAAGCCGATTCGAAACCTTGCTACCCCATGCTTGTCATAAAGATCCCAAAACACGTCTACAAGAGTGGTTGCAGGCCAAACAGTTGTCTTTACCAACCTATACCGTATTGGAGATTAAGGGCGGTGCGCATGATCCTATTTTTAGCGTACAGTGTTGCATTAGCAGCCTGTCTTTAGAAGCTTTAGGTGTGGCGAATAGTCGTCGTAGGGCAGAACAGGCAGCCGCCGAGCATTTATTGAATGAGATGGAAACACAGCATGGAAAATAATGTGAAAGAAGAACCCACACGTTCAGGTTTTGTGGCCATTGTAGGCCGTCCTAATGTGGGAAAATCAACCCTATTAAATGCCTTATTGGGTAAAAAATTAAGTATTACTTCGCGCAAACCGCAAACCACCCGACATCGATGGCTGGGTGTGCACACCACAGGTGCTGTTCAAACTATCTATGTTGATACCCCCGGTATGGATGACCGTGAAAACACTGCGCTGAACCATGCGATGAATCGCTCAGCACGGGCAGCGCTGGTCGATGTGGATGTGGCGGTTTTTGTGGTGGATGGACTTAAATGGAATCATGGTGATGATCAGGTTCTAGCCCTCATGAAACACTGTCGATGTCCGCGGATCTTGGTTATCAATAAAATGGATACCTTACACAAGGACGATTTATTAAGCTATTTGCCGCTATTGGCTGCCAGATTGCCCTTTGAAGCAGTCATTCCTTTATCGGCTAAACGTAAGGTTAATCTAAAAGCCTTACGCGAAAAAATAGCCACTTTGTTACCCTACGGCCCCCATTATTTCCCAGCCGATCAGGATACCGATCGCTCCCTACGATTTAGAATGGCGGAAATCATTCGGGAAAAAATCATTCGTTTATTTGGCGATGAATTGCCTTATGTGTGCACGGTAGTCATTGATGATTATAATGACAAGATTGCAGTTCCTTTGATTAGTGCCATTATTTGGCTTGAGAAAGAGGGACAGAAGGCTATTTTAATTGGTAAGCAGGGTGAAAAAATTAAAAAAGTGGGGATCCGTGCCAGGCATGATATTGAGAATCTGGTGGGCAGACAGGTAAATCTAAAACTGTGGGTCAAGATACGTCGTGGTTGGTCGGATGATCAAGCAGCACTGAAGCGCTTCGGTTATGGGGAGTAAAGGGTGCGACTTGTCTTAGAACCCGCCTATATCCTACACGCTTGGCCCTATCGAGAAACAAGTCTTTTATTGGATGTATTCACCCGGGACCAGGGGAGAATCGGGGTGTTGGCCAAAGGTGTCAAAAAACCCAAATCACTGGCTAAAAGCCTCTTACAGCCCTTTGTCCCTTTATTTTTAACGTGTGCGGGTAAAACGGATCTGCTCTTATTACAAGCGGTCGAGTTAAGAGAGCCGGTTTGTTTTTTAAAAGGGCGACACTTGCTTTGCGCACTCTATATGAATGAACTCTGTGTACGTTTAATGCATCGTTTTGATCCCAACCCCGCATTGTTTGAACACTACGAACAGGCTTTAGCAGGATTATTAGCTTTGGAATCGGAGCAAAAAGTTTTAAGGATCTTTGAAAAATCGCTGCTTCAAGCCTTAGGTTATGCCTTGCCCTTAGGGGGCGATGTGCTTATTCCAGAGGCTTGGTATCACTTCGATCCCGAACGTGGACCTTTATTACAGACACCCTTATCCTCGAGTAGTCCGCAATCACAGTCTCTGTTTAGGGGGAGCACCTTGTTGGCTTTTGCCCATGAACATTTGGAAGATAGTGGCGTATTATCAGAGATCAAGCGTTTAATGAAGCAGGTCCTAGCGCTTTATTTGGGACCCAAGCCTTTACAAACCCGAGCGCTGTTATGAGTATTGTGGGCATTGGTTCCGATTTAGTTTCGGTTGCAAGGATCCGTACGATCTTTGAACGTTATGGAACGGCTTTTGGACGTCGTATACTCACCCCTTCTGAAAAAAATGATTTACAGGTCTCTAAGGACCCCGTCGCTTTTTTAGCGAAGCGCTTTGCTGCAAAAGAAGCCATGGCCAAGGCCTTGGGCACGGGTTTTAGACCGGCAGGTGTGTTGTTAACCGATATTGGTGTACATCATGATCCAGCCGGGCGTCCTTATCTTGTGTGTACGGGGGGAGCAGCGCAAGCGATGCAAAAACAGCAGGTACTTGCAAGCCATCTCAGTTTGTCCGATGAAAGGGAATTTGCTTTAGCCTTTGTGGTCTTGGTCGGCGCTTAAAGCCTGCAGTCTGGGGTCTGCTTTGGCCTCGGCAAGCAATGCATCAATACAATCATTAAATGCCTTAAGGGCAGATTCAATGTCCTCTATGGATCCTGTGGTACAGATCTTCTCGAGTCTCTTGGTACAGTCTTTCAGCAAAGGTACACCGCAATACGCACAACCCCCCTGTAATTTATGGGCTTGTGCTTCGAGTTCGGCCCATTTTTTTTGTTGATAATAACGATTAAATAGAACTCGATTAGTCGGTAATTCTTGAACAAAAAGGCCCAGTAATTGGGTTGCTAAAAGGGTATCTCCCGCAGACATGATTTCTGCTAAAGACCAGTCGATCTGTTTTTTTTGTCTATCCATTGTGGCTATAATACATCGTCGAGTTATTAAAAACCATGAAACAAGGAATAAAAAATGACGATGCGCGTGGTCTTATTGGGTGCACCGGGTGCAGGTAAAGGTACGCAAGCCTCTTTAATCTGTAAAACATTTGATTTAGCACGTTTCTCCACAGGTGATATGCTGCGTGCAGAAGTATTAGCAAAGAGCACAATAGGTCAGTCTGTGGCCGAAATAATGGCCGGTGGGCAATTAGTACCCGATGCTATCGCCATACAGCTTATTCAGACACGTGTACAAGCTCTCGCGCATGCGCAGGGCTTTTTATTAGACGGTTTTCCACGTAGCTTAGAGCAAGCACAAGCCCTAGAAAACGCGGGCATTTACATGGATCAGGTGATTTATCTGGAAGTGCCCGATGAAACCATTATTCAACGACTCAGTGGCCGACGGATTCATCCCGCTTCTGGGCGTACTTATCATCTACAGACACATCCTGCACAGGTGGATGATCTGACGGGTGAGCCTTTGGTACAACGTGAAGATGACAGTGAGGATGTGGTGACTAGACGCTTAGCTATTTACCATCAAACCACAGAACCACTCATTGCATGGTATGCACAAAAAACACTGAAATTTATAAGGGTTTCTGGTATTGGAACCGTAGAAACGATAGCGTCTAAAATTGAAAAAGCGATGCGTGCTTAAGATGTTTTTTGCAGTCTTTGTTTCTGATATTCAGTATGTTATGCTGCGCTTCTCAAGGATATGGCTCAGGTATTGTTTACACAGGTTGAGAGAGAACTATGTACCATTCTGATATTTGTGCTATGTTTGTATTGTCCAACGATTGTGTTAAGCCACAGGAGAATAGAGAATGGCAAAGGTTAAAAAAGTTGTAAAAAAAGTGAAAACTAAAGCGAAGAAAGTTGTAAAAAAGGTTAAGGCCGCTGTGCATAAAGCCGCTGCCAAGCCTAAGAAGGTTGCCAAGAAGAAGGCCACGGTTAAAAAGGCAGTTGTTAAGAAAGCTGCAGTCAAGAAAACCGTAGCCAAGAAAAAGGCTACCAAGAAGGTAGGTGTTAAGAAGGCTGTTCGTAAGACGGCTACCAAGAAAGCAGTCACCAAGAAGAAAGTAGGCGCAAAGAAAACGGTTCGTAAGACAGTTGCCAAGAAAGGCGCTACGGTCAAGAAAACAGCTAAAAAAGCTGTTGCGAAAAAGGCTCCTAAAAAGATAGCCAAGAAGCCAAAAAGCGTTCGTAAATCAAAGGCGACGGGTACCAAGAAAGTTGTTAGAAAAGGTACAAAATCACGTCGTGCAGCCGCTAAGCCTGTATTAGCAGTCGCGGTCTAAGACTATTGAACCCTTGAGCGCCGTCCCGTATTGCTGTACGGGCGAAGGGATGGCGTTCTGTTATCAGGGAATCACATAGGCCTTCGTAGGCATGACGACTTCAGCATGAAAATCTTAGCATTAGAAACTTCCACCGATAGTTGTTCAGCAGCCCTTTTGTTGCCCGATCGACAGCTAATCGCTTCGAGGGTGGAACCCCGGTCTCATACCCGTTTATTATTACCGATGATCGATGATCTCTTAAAGCAAGGTTCTACCAGCTTAGCAGCTTTGACCTGTCTGGCTTTTGGCTGTGGTCCAGGTAGCTTTACAGGCTTGCGTATTGCCTGCAGTACCATTCAGGGTTTGAGTGTGGGGTATGATAAGCCCATCCTGCCTATTTCCAGCTTGCGTGCACTGGCGCAGCGCATCTATAGAGAATCGAATCATCCACGTGTCTTCGCTTATCTAGATGCACGCCAGGGGCAGATTTATGGGGGGCACTATGCTATCGATGCCGCTTGCTTGATGCAGACGGTGCATGCAGATGCCGTCTATTCCTTAGAAGCCCTCACAGACTTTGAGAAGGATTGGACAGTCGCCACGGGATACCCACAGGCTCAGGATCTCTTGAGTATGGCCGTGGAGGGTTATCATGCGGGTAAAGCACTTGGTGCAGCCGATCTAAACCCTGTGTATTTAGCGTCTTTGTTCCAACAAGACTAGCGTTAAAATCCGTTCATAGATCTTCGATAGCGCATCTAAATCTGCAATACGCACGCACTCATTTATAGCATGAATGCTGCTATTGCAAAGACCGAATTCAATCACTTCTGTACCGAGCGGTGCAATAAAGCGCGCATCAGAGGTTCCACCACCCGTCCATAAATGTGGTTGTAGCTTCAGCGTTTCGATAATGGCTTGTTCACAGGCTTGTGTGAGAGGACCGTAGTGGCTGATAAAAGGTTGCCCTGATACATGCCAGTCTAAGGTGTACTGCAGCGGATAGCGTTTTAAAACATCTTTCATGCGTGTTAGCAAAGAATCTGGAGTTGATGCAGGGCTAAAGCGCCAATTAAAAGTACAGCTTAATTCATTCGGAATAACATTGGTGGCACCGGTGCCTGCTTGAATATTAGAGTATTGAAAACCCGTGGGTGGAAAATGTGGAACAGGTTCATCCCAGTGAAGGGTTGCGACTTCGGCTAAGGGTGCTAAAGCCGCATGAATGGGGTTCTTTGCTTGATCGGGATAAGCAATATGGCCTTGTTTACCCTGAATTTTTAAGGTTCCATTGAGTGAGCCCCGACAACCCGGTTTAATCGTATCACCTAATCGCTCTAGGCTGGTGGGTTCACCGACGAGGCAATAATCTATAGGAAAGGGCGGTGTTTGGGATTGTAAATACGCTATCACTTTAAGTGTCCCATTTTCTGCAATGCCTTCTTCGTCACTGGTGATGAGAAAGGCAATCGCACCCTTGTGATCGGGGTATTGTTTTACAAAACGCTCAACAGCCGTTATCATCGCGGCCAAACCACCTTTCATATCAGCTGCCCCCCGACCGAATAAAAAACCCTCACGAATACTAGGGCTAAAAGGGGGCGTTTCCCAGTTGCTAAGATTACCGGGGGGGACCACATCAGTATGACCTGCAAAGACCAGTGTGGGTCGGTCTTGGCCGCGCACGGCCCATAGATTATCCACATCTCCAAAGCGTAAATGGGTAATTCTAAAACCACAGCGTGCTAGGCGTTCAGCCAATAGTTTTTGACAGCCTGCATCTACAGGCGTGACCGAAGCACAGGCAATTAATTGTTCTGTTAATAATACAGTTGGGCTTAAATCGTTCATGGCAGTGTAAGGGCCTCTCTTAAGATCGTATTAATGCCGGTTTTTTGGCGGGTTTGCGCATCCACTTTTTTTACGATAATAGCGGCTTGTACACTATAACGTCCTCCTTCACGAGGGAGGGTTCCGGGTACCACCACACTATAGGCGGGTACACGACCATAATAAGTTTCTTGGGTTTCACGATCATAAATGGCGGTGCTTTGGCCAATACAAGTACCCATGCTAAGGACAGAACCTTGTTCGATAATGATCCCTTCAACGATTTGCGATCCCGCACCAATAAAACAGTGGTCTTCAATAATCGTTGGATTCGTTTGTAAAGGTTCCAAAACACCCCCGATCCCCACACCCATCGAAAGATGGACTTGCGCACCGATTTGCGCACAGGATCCGACCGTGACAAAGCTATCCACCATCGTACCCGTTCCAATAGAGGCACCGATATTGATAAAACTCGGCATAATAATGGCACCGAAGGCGATATAAGCGCCACGTCGAATACTGGCCGGTGGGACAATACGTAATTGTAAGTTTTTGAAATCTTCGACTGTTGTATGCCTAAAACGCAGCGGTACTTTGTCATAAAATTGGGTAAAGCTGCCTTGTAGAGGGCTGCTTTCATGGGTTAAAAAATAGAGCAGAATCGCTTGTTTAATCCAGACTTGCGTTTGCCATTGTTTTTCAAGCAGGTTATAGGTAGCTGCACGCAAAGTCCCGTTTTCTAAACCTTCCATGACTTCTTCTAAGGCACCCAGAAGATGGGGCGTGGCTGTTTGTGGGTTTAGGTTTTCACGGGCTGCATAAGCTGATTGGATACGCTGTTCTAGAACTGTGCTCAAAAAAGACTCCTTTATAGCGATAAAACCGCAGGGATGGGTAGTTTAACGTTGAATAGATACCCTGTATAGGGTGCATTATCCCGTGTTGACGGGTCAGGCATACAATAGTAGTGTGCTACTTAGATAATAATGTTAGGGGTTGTGATGAAATCAAGAAAACAGCAAATGCAGGAAGATGAAGCTTTGGCAAGGCGTCTTCAACAAGAGATCGATGCGGAACATACAGGGCGGCTTGCAGCAGCACATCCTGCACAAGAAGACGACGATGCCGAATTGGCAGAGGCGATAGCGCTCTCGCTATCTTTATCTACACAAGATGCCGAGACAGCCAGTTTAGCCCTCGCACAAGCGCTACAGGATGAAGAAGATGCACGCGTCGCTCGACCACCTGCATTACTGCCTTACGCGGGTGCTTATCAATCGGTGCAGCGAACTGCAGTTTCCGAAAAACCACAATTGCCAATCCCCACAGCCGTTGAGATCGCGCAGTTGGAACCTGTGATTCAAAAGATTGCTTTTATGGCGGCACAAGAAGTCGATATACATCTTCACAGTCGGGCATTGGGCGCTTTCTGTCGTGAAAATTTTATACCGATGGATACCCAATATCAATTATCTTTTTTTGGCGATATACAAGCTGAATTTAATCGGATCCGTCCAGCGATTGAAGCCATTGCATTGGCAGTAGATAAAGTCGCTGTACAAACCGTACTCAATACCATCGCTGCAAAACCTGGCGTTATAGAGCCAGAAACAGGTATGAACATGATGTCTTTATTGGTAAAGAGTTGGGCTTTGGTAGAAAAATCAGGCCTTGAAGAGAATAAGGGATTTATTATTCATAATCTGCAGCATAATCTTGAAGCAAAAGGTGGTTGTGATGCGGGTATTGCTGCACGATTGGTTCAGCCCTATACCACGCTTTTGCACCTCGCGATGCAAAATGCTTCAGGTTTGTATGGAAAAAGACGTGTACGCATTCGTTATCAATAGCTAAAAAACACATGCGTCTACAGTGGTGGGCTTAAGCCTGGTAGTGGCGTAGCATTTGAGCTGTTTGTTAGATTCACTGGTTTAAGTGCAGAACGATATAATGTGTAGGAGGGCAGATGTTTTTGTAGGGCAGCGGGCATGGTAGGTGTTGTGGGTACATTGGCCATTATTGTTGCGCCTATTTTTACGCCCGCAGAATACAATAGCGCAGTCGCTTGGTCTACATAAGTTATTGGCTCTTGGGTAAGAGAAAGAGCTATATCCGTTTCAGAAGTAGAAGGTAGAGTCTCCGTAGGTGTTGAATCTGATGGGACAGATTGTTCCTGTGCATTGGATGGAACAGGTGGAGCTAGGAGAGCTTCGTAGGATTCGTTGAGGGAAGGATGAGGTGAAAGCTTATAGCCTATCAGTTCCATCACTCTTTTTTCGAGGGTAACACAAAGGCTTATGTTTTTAAAAGTCACGGCCATTAGATTGCTATCACATACAATGGGTGCAATGTGCTCTAAATAGGCTACTAAGATAGTTTTATCTTGGGGTCTTAACCAATGCCCCTGTTCTAGAAAAACCTTTGCAACGTCTAGGTGTCCTTCTAAAATGGCCGACACTAAAGGTGTATGCCCCCTTTGGTTTAAGGGGCACACATCGACGCCTTGTTCTAGAAGATAGTGAACCACATCTGGTTTATCACCGGAAGCTGCCACATGGAGTGGTGTATCAAAGTCTTTATTGACAGCTTGCAGGGGCGTATTATAACCCACTAAAAATGTTAATAAATCCAAATCGCCTCGTGCACAAGCAAGATGTGCAGCTGTTGAACCACAATCATCCTTTGCATGAATGTCTTGGACACTCAAAAAATGTTCCTTTTTTATAAAAAGCTTTACAATGTCCAAATGTCCGTCTAAAAGGGCGACCCCTAAAGGGGTATGCCCGTTTTGGTTTAAGGCTGAAACATCAACCTTTTTCTCAGGCGGTTGTTCCAGAAGATAGAGAACCACTTCTGGTTTGTTGCGAGAAGCCGCCACATGGAGTGGTGTATCATGACCTTTTACACCTTGAAGGGATGCACCTAATGTCACTAGCAATTTCACCAAATCCAAATCATCTCGTGCACAAGCAACATGCATGGGTGTCCAGAAAGCATCATCGGTTGCGTTAATATCAGCATTGTTGTGAATCAATCGTGCTATAAAATGATGCCGACATTCCTTCGTTAAAAGCATGGCATAATGGATAGGGTAACGCCCATACTCATCTGGAAACATAGGTATAGGTATGGTTCCCAACAAAGCGTCAGCAAGTGTTAGGGTATTGTTGGCACAGGCTATATGAAAGGCCTTGGGACAGGCTTCTAGTAGATGATCTTGCCAATCGCTATTCCATGCTTCTAGACCGATAAGATCTTGTTCAACACAGAGTCTGAATATTTGATAATAATCAGGATGTTTATTTTGGCTGATCTCTCCCTTTTCTTGTTGTTTTATTAAAAAAGATTCGGATGTTCCTAAATCAAAAGCCAATTTTAAATGAACGGCCCTTGCAAAAAGTTTATCACGATTTTTTTGGGTGATGGGAAGACTCTCTCGTCTTTTTTCAAGAAAGTCAAAAGCTTCTTGGGGGCTTAAATCGGTGCTAAAGGTCATGTCTAGACCAGGTTCTTCAGGTAAAACAATGGTGCTTTGAATAGACTGAAGGGCAGTATGATACGCTGTCTGAATACTTGCGATGACTTGAGGTAAAAAAGTTTTTTGTGCTAAAAGCTTTTTTTTCAGAAAATGTTGTTGAATGGTTTCGTATGGATCGGCTGTTTCATAGGGGTTGTCAGAGTCTCTTTTTTGCAAGGCTATTATAACGGGTTTGTTTGGATCATTCTCATAAGCAACTATTTGTTTTTTTGCTTCATTCGGCGTTAAAGGTAAACGCCATTGTTGGTGGATTTTAACATGATCTTCATTGGGGACAGAAAAATTACCTATGGGTTCCAAGATAAGAATGGCTTCGATCATCATTGCGTATTTATTTTGTAGGGCTTGTATGATGTTCGGATCAAAGGGTTCGCTTAGTAATTGTGAGGTGTATTTTTCTTGAAGGGCATAAATCTGTGTTTTTTTTCTTAGTATATGGAATTCATCCCATATGCCTTTAAGGTAATTATCTATAGATAACGTATCGAGCTTTGCTTCCCTTAGAACAGAACGATCGTAGTCATTTATTTTTAAATCATTTTCCAATGTTAAAAGAGATTCTATCGATTTTACAGTTATTTTGCTGGAAGGATTTTCGGGTTTTAAGTGTTCATTCAGAAATATTCTGTCTGAATCAGTCAGCCAAACACCATCTCTAAAGAAGGTTATAATCATTACTTTATTGTTTTCGAAAATAGCTTTTGCTAGAGATGATTGTCGTTCTTGATTAAGAACAAAAGGATCAGCCCCCTGTTGTAATAGATATCCGACAATGTCCATTTGTTGATATTCGGATGCCAGATGAATGGGCTTTAAATGATAATGCATCTTTTCTACAATCCCATCAACATGAGCCCCATGTTGGTGTAAGAAAATGACTAAATCCAAACGATCACACATAATAGCTACATGCAAGGGGGTGTAGCCAAAAGGTCCTCTGGCATTGACATCTGCCTTATGTGCTAAAAGATATTCCAAGACAGCCGTACACTCACCTTTTTTAGAGCCTATCACTGCATAATGAATGGGATAGTAGCCGGCATTATTTTTTTGTTGTGGCATTTGTGTTTTTTCGATTAAATAGCGCAGCATATTTAATCGATTGTTTGTACAGGCTATATTCAAAATTTCTGGAGCATGTAATTTTAGATAGGCAAGACGGTCTTGAATTTTATCTTTTTTAAAACGTTTTTTTAGATCGTTTATACTACCTTTTGAAGCAATATTGTAATACGGTTGTTGATAGGCGCTAAAGGTAAGTCTTTGCAAGGTGGCTCTTTCTTGAGACCATTGAAAAAATATTTTATCTCGGGTTTCTTGATGTATTTCGGATTGTTCAGATGTTTCGATCGTCACAGCCTCGGCCAGGGTTTCGCAAGCGCTAGAAGCGTCTTCTCTCACTTCTTCAATAGCAGTCCTGTGCGAAAAGATATCCAGCGGTGTTAAAGAAGGTTTCCATGTTGCATAGATAGGCAGTTCGTTTGAAAATATTTTAGTTTTAAATTTTTCTAATTGCAATTTTTTATCATCTTTCGATTGTATGTTAACAAGGATTTTTTCCTCTGAATCGTAAATTTGATCTTTATGTTGTATTTGATCTTTGAAGCTTTCTAAGAATTGATTGAAAAGATTTTCAAGTTCTGATTGATATTCTTTTTTTATTTTTTCTAAAAAAACAGTGTCAAAAGATGCTTCCGCCAAGAGATTGAGGCAATACACTATCTTTTGTGCTGCAACGGGAGTTTGTTGCTCTAAGGTGCGCAAAGATTCCAATTCTTTTTGTACCTCTGTGGGTGTTTTTCCTGGTTTCCATTTTGAAGCCTGGTTCAAAATAGCTATTTCTTCCTCAGAAAGTTCAGAGCTGGTTTTTTCAAGTCTTTCTAGAAACTCTGCTTGTATGTTTGTCTCGTAATCCACGTGCAGGTTTTCTACGATAGTTTTATCGAAAGATTCTTCTTCTAAGATCCTGCTACAACATTTTATTTGAAGGTTATAGACATCGATAGATCGTGCAAAAAAATCTCTATGCTTTGTGGGCATCAGCGTTTTTGAAACGATGTTCACTAAGGATTGTTGGTTGCTTTCTTTAAGATAAAATTTGACTTTTGTTAAAAAAGCACCCTGTTCTTCCGGGGGCAAGCTCAGCATAAAACATCCTTGTTTTAATAATCAATCAGACGGGAGAGATCATAAGATCTTTAAGGGTTTAAAGCAATCTTTTAAGGTTCATTTTTGTTGTTTTTTGTACCGTTCGCAAAGCTCTTCGATTAAGGTTTCAACGACACTGGCACTTTGGGTATCGGTAATCAGATCGCTTTTCTCTTTAAGGAGTCGCATACGTTCTTCGACCACCAAGGCTGCCGAGCCATTGGGATAGAGCGTGGCTAAAAAACGCCGGGTTTCAGCGGCACCGATTTTCTCATAGAGCGCGTTGCGGATCCGTGCATCTTCAGCCGTCGTATTAAAGGCCCAGAGTTCAATCGGCCCAATCGTATTGGTAATAAGCTGGGTATTCACGCCCCATTTGGTAGAAAACTGTGCGAGGAAAGTAGCACCACCCGCTCTTGGACCATGTACACGGGTTTCAAGCGCAATACGTGCGGTTTCTGATAAGCCAAACACTTTGGTTGAACGCTCGATGGCTTGTTTAGGACCTGCATCCATAATAAAAACGGAGGTGGCGAATTCGACCATAATCGGATCGAAATCTTCTAAGGACTGTGAAATAAGAGCGACTTGTACTCGCCATTTTCGACCTTCACGCATATCGACGATAACCTGATCACGTACGGCTTTGGCTTTAGAGGTACGATGAAATTCATCAAAGACAATGCGTTTGGGATCTTCGCGAATATCTAGAATCCGTTTTTTATGGTGTTCATGATAAATCGTGGGCAGATCTTTTAACATGTCATCGGTCAAGTAATAGTGTCTGGCCAAAATATAACGGGCCAGCATATACATAATAGCCGTTTGGCGATCGGCGGCTTCACCCCCTGTTTTAGCGACTTCATCTAAATCTAAAGACACGACTCGTGCTTCGCCTAAATCAAAAGCGGTGGGTCTGGCTAATACAGGATATTCGCGGATCGCCCCCGAAATCATACGCCCAAAGGCATTAATAATGGGCTCACCGGTAGGACTGTTAATCGCGCCATACAGATCGGCGACCGTTTGAGAGCGGCAAATCGAGGCTGCGTCTGCCAACAAAGGTATAGCATAGCGTTGTGCAATGCTGGCTTCATGGGGATAGCCTGCCTTAAAGAGTAGATCCGTAATTTCCCACCAGGTGGTGTGTGAATCGGTCGTGATAGCCAAATGCTGAATAGTCTCATCTACCAGCGTTTCTAGATTGGGGGTATAGGGTCTAGGATTGCCGTTATCTGCCAGGCTCTTATAGAGTTCATCGACCACCATGCCTGCCATATCGGAGATCCCATCATAGGCATTTTCTTGTCCGATAGGGGTGCCTAACAGCGTTAAAAAGTTTACAAGGAAGGCCCGATCTTGTGGCGAAGGGAAACGTGCACCCAATTGTGTATCAAAAGGATTAATTGCCATCTCAGGTCGCATATGCATGCGATGATAGGCCACTAAATGCTGTTTTTCCTTGGGTAAGGCCTCACGCAAGAGGGAAATCAAGCCACTGGAAGAGGGGCCTATATCTACGATAGCAATATACGGTAATCGATTGATGCCGCCTGATAAACATAAAGCCAAATTCATGGCATTCGACAGTACCGATTTACCCGAGCCGGGTCTTGCGTAAATGAGATCAATCCACGTCGTTTGTTGGGTTGAACCCGGTTGATAGGGCCAGGGTTTACCATCTAAAGAACGAAATAAAATGGCGCCTGTTTGCCAAGGGGATGCAGGGCGTGTAAAAGGCAGCATGGTTGTCACATCCGAAAGGGGGGCGATCGAGGCATTGGCTATACTTTTAGTCGAAATGCCGAGCGCACTGGAGATCATCCCCGCATAAGCATCACCCGATATCTCTGAAGTCTCACAATAGCCCCAACCCTGAATGGCCTTGGCTAATTCGGCAACCCTTAAGCGTAGCAGTTTTTCTTCACCCACTTTAGCCCAGGTGCTGGCACTCACTTGTAAGCGTACGACGGCATCATCCGTATTCACTTGTAAATAATTTAATTTATCGATACCGTTTGCAATAAGACGGTTATGGGCATGGGCAAAACTTAAGATGCTTGCCAGGGTCGATTTAAATCCTAGAGAACTTAAGCCCCCACTTGCTAATAGAAAAGAAATGCGCCAAGGGACCTGTGTTTGCAATACGCGGTTAAAGAGCACGCCAAAACTAGCCACTTCACTTGGAAATAAATCAATTGTGACAGTGCCGTAAAGACGATCACCCTGTCGAACTGTGCGTAAATCGAGGATTTCACCATCCCTCGGAATTAATTGGCTGGCTAAAGGTGGCCAGAGTACATCCGAAAAATCGCCTTCAAAATTTTTGCTTTCTCGCACGGGGATTTTATCGCCTGGTAACGAAGGTTTCCAGCGCGCATCGGTAAAATCGGGATCGATACTGGCACGAATAGCTTGACAGGCACCATGCACTTCTAAGAGTTGGCTCATAAGGCCAAGCCCATTCAGATCGCTTACCAGCGATCGGATAAGGGCTTCATGCGCATCGCGTAGTTCGGGGATCGCTTGCAAAAAACGTTGGGCATTGCGTATCAAGGGCCAACGTTGTCCTTTTAGACGTGCGGTCTTATCCTTCATCGATTGTTCGAATTGAGCCTTGGTAAGACTATTGGGGGTGGACCAAATCACAAAGTATAGCGATTCTGAGGCACAGTATCGATAAAGCTCTGTCACACGTTCAGAAAACAGATCTTCTAATGATAAATCCAATTGACGTGCCGTTTGGCGGGCAGGGGCTAACATGGCTTCCAAATCTTGCGTCACGGTTTCTTTATCATGTCTAAAGAACACTTGGATTTTATGGCCTGGACGTGCAATAAAACTCTGTAAGGTTTGGGTGAGCGCTTGATGCATGTGTTCAAATTCTTCAGGACCTACCAAAAAGGTGGCGCCTTCAATTTTAATCACTGAAACCAGTGAGCCATCTTTTCCGACTAAAGTGTTCACATCATCGGCCGTTTCGAGTTCGCAGTAGCTTTCTGAAAACTGGCCTAAGCTATTCCCCAGCCATATTAAAAGACCATCGAAGGTATCTAAAATTGTATCAACGATAGGCACTGTGGATCACCTTATAAAGGAATGTTCGCAAAAACGGTTGATTTCCAATAAGTTGCTTCTGCTTGAAAAAATTTTCTGAGGGGCAATAATTTTAAATCAAAAAATAAAGGATGGTTCATTTGTGTAGAGGTTAATTCACTATCGATCAGTGTTTGCCCAAAGAGCATCGGTATTTGGGTACCCGTGCCAAAAAGGGTTTCAACCGCTTGTGCACGCTCAGACAAGCTTAAGTAAACAGCCTGTAATTTACCTTTGTAAGGTGATTCGCGCAACATGCTACAAAACAGTGCACGAGAAAAATGGTTGAGATCGGCCTGGCTTATTTCAGGCAGATAAATAACCGTACCAAAGCCCTTGGTATTTTTACCCAAGGCATCCATAAAAAAGCAAGGGCTACACAAGCTACAAGCGGTTGCAAGATTAGAGAGATCATTGTTTTGATAATTCTGATCAATATTCACCACCACCTGAAACTGTTGGGATTTAAAACCACAATAGCGACAGCTGTAGTCGTCACGTTCCAAAACCTTAGTCGCCAATCGCAAGAAAGATTCTTGCGATTGGCGTCCTGCAAAGGCCTGCCAATTGCCTTTTTTAGCGCTTAAGACAATCGGTAAAAGGGTTGTCATTATTGGCCTGTGCCTGCCAAACCCTGTCCTTCACCTGCAGTGGCGGCAGAGGTTGCACTGGATCCAAAAATGGAGGCACCGGCTGTGGCTAAAATCGTGGGTAAGAATAGTAAACAAGCGGCTACAACGATCATAACCACCGGTTTACTTAAGGGTACCTGTTGGGGATTTTCTTTATGCGCTTTCAATTGTAAGATGCCTGCCATCGCAAAGCCAACGCCTGCAACGTAGGATAAAACACTTAAAAGCCTAGCCACCGCATCGGCTTGTTTGGTTACCGTTTTGGCAATGGTCGTTAAATCACCGCCACTGCCGGCTATAGCTATCGTGCTTAAACCTAGCAGGGCCATTCCCACGAGTATTTTGGTGCGTGTCTCCATAGTCTGTCTCCTGTGTACAAAAGATTTCTCAAAAACTATCTTTATTATGAACCAAAAATCGTACTATAGATAACATTGGTCGCTGTCACGAAATTCATGGCCACAACACCCCCAATAATATGCGTGATGCCTTTGCCCACAACCCCGGGTTGGGAACTATGGCCTGCAGTGCCAGAAATAATAAACCATCCCTTTATAAAGGATAATAAACCTAGAAATTGTATGTAAAGGACCAAGGTATTGGCAATAGAAACCCATTGTTGGTTAAAACTATCTCCGCCCATATAACCCAAAAGGGATGAGCCCGATCCCAGGCTACTATAGCTCACACTGCCACTGGCAAAGAGGGAAGCCCCTCCACTCCCGAACAGAGAGCTGGTCATTGTATCGGTAGAACTGGGCAAATAGATGAGTGCTGCGCCCACCAAAATTTTCACCATCGGGCCACTCAATTCGCCTGGCTGACTTTGTTGGGTAGCAAAATTACCCATTTTTTTCATCATCATCAGTCCGCTAAAGATTAAGTAAACGCCTGCTGCATAGGAAATAGCCAAGAGCATGAGCGTAAGGGGTCCGATCACATGTTTGAGGTTGGACATGATGGTCCCGATATCGGGTACAGCATAGGCCTGTTCATGCACCAACAGTAAGATAAGGGGAAAATATGTTTTGTATTTAACGGAAGGTAACCCCAGAGCTGGTGAGCACCAGGCCGTGGGCCGCATCAATAACCAGCACTTTGCCATAATTCCCAAGGTTATCTCCTTCTGCAACCGTAATGATGGTGCCTTTGGTCGATTTAAGCCAAGCCCGTCCTGGGATGACTGCGTGAACTTGATATTCAGGATTTTCGATATCAACCGTTTGCTGTATAGGGGTCTGTTCTTGGGGTGCGCGCAGCACTGCGGGACGATCCAGGCCTTCATCTTTCAGGGTATCACGTACCTGCGAGAGCTGGTTTTTAACCCCGCCCACATCTTGCGATAGCGTAGAGGTTGTATTCGTGAGGGTAGAGAGACGTTGGTCGATCATGGCATTCGAGGTGGATAAACGCTGATCCATTGTAGCAATCGCTTGATTCAGTCGCGCTAAATGCTGAGACATATCGTGGGTGTAACTATCAAGATAATTAATTTTTCCCAACATGGTGTCTATTTGTTGATTCAGGGTTTTCAAAGCATCCTGGAGTTTCCCGATGAGCTCTGTACTAGGGCTTGGTGCTGCTTGCAGTGGTTCGGCATGGGGATGAGGCGGCACAAAAAGGGCTTTGTGTGTCTCTGGAATGACGGGTGCTTGCTTATCGGTTTCAGCAAAAGCCTTATCTAATTCTAAATGGCTAGCTTGCAGGGGGGCTGAGTGCGTCGGTTGTTGCTGCACAGGTAATGAAGGTTGGCTATGGGGTTGCTGTAAGGGTACAGATGGCGGTGTGATGGGATGTCGTAAAAAACGATAGCCCACCCCTGCAATCGTTCCAAGCACCAAAAAGCCTAAGCCAATCAACACGCTTTTGTTCAGAGGGCGTTTTTGTGTTGTTTGTACAGCATCAAGCTGGCCGTGCTCGCCGAAGTCAAACGCTTCGTTCATGCCATCAAGATCGGGATCATCTGGGGACTGCGAATCATGCATTAGTTTTCACTCACATCATCTAAAATAAGCAAACCAAAGCCGGTGCCTTGGTCTACGGTAATGGTGTTGGGCGTATTAAAATAGGTACCTGTTGCGGCACCCACATTCTGACCCACCTGGCCTAAGGCCGCATAAATCTGTTGCTTGGCATTGAGGGATGGCATCGTTGTGGTGGTCGCACCGGAGGCCGTGTTCGTGGTCGTCGAACTACCTTGAGAGCTAATCACTTTGGCATAGCCTGTGGCAAAAGAAGAGGCTAGTAAAGTGCCATAGCGCAGCAAATAATGATGATCGACATCGCTAGCCAATGCGGTACGGGCAGAATCGGGATCCACAGCGACAGCCTTAATTGGCAAACTTTTATCGGTATTGACAGGGCTCATGGTTGTAAAGCTAAGAATAACTTTTTCAGGTCTATTATCAGCCGATTGAGCCGGTTGCAGCGCACCGATGACTTTAGCACCCTTAAAATCGCCTTGTACGATCGTACACATGATAGGACCGGGTTCATCGGAATTGATAGCGGTATCGAGGGAGGCATAAAGAATGGTGCCCGCTTTAATCAGTACATTTTTATGGGTAGGCGCATTTCCAGCATCATTCGCCTGCCCCTCCGAGATGCTGGTTCCATCCTTGTTTTTAGGCTCCTCACCTTGTACAAATTGTTGCTGATTCACGGCTTCTAAGTTTTTGACCACTTTTTTAGATTGGCTTTCCATATTGGCCATTAAAAGCGCCAATTGTTTTTGTTGCTGATCATTTAATTGTGCTTGGCGCGCAGCCTGTGTACGTGCTTCTTGTTGTTTGCGGCGCATGGCTTCTATGGATAAAGCACGATCTTGATCACGATGACCCAGGGTTGGCTGTGCGTCAGCAGGGGTTGTTTCGTTGGCTACTCTAACACTCTCTGGGCTGATCAGCATCAGTTGTTTGGCAAAGACGGGATCGGTTGATAATAATTTTTTTAGGGCAGCAGGATTCAATTGCGCGACTTTTTTTGCCAATTCCGGATTATCTAATAAGAACTGTTTAAACAAGGCGGGATTTTTTTCAGAAAAATCTTCTATGAAGCTCGGATCACTGGCGAGTAATGTTTTTAAAATCTCTGGATTGCTTGAAGACAGTTGTTTGGCAAAGATAGGATCGCTTAGCAACAGTGTTTTCATAAAGGCAGGATCAACCCGTGCTATTTTTTTAGCGAATGCAGTATTTTCCAGTAAAAGTGCTTTGAAAAGGGCAGGGTTTTTGGCAGCAAAGGCTTCTGCCAAGGTAGGACAATCATTCAATAGTTTAAGCGCAGCGAGTTTATCATGACTGGCTGCATCAATGGCAGCATTGGTATTGACAGGGCAAGACAAAGGCGTTGCTGTTTCATCTTCCTCTTTTTGTGTGCACGACGTACAAGCAGGGCATGTCCCAAATTGATCTTCAATGCCTAAGGTTTGCTGTTTTTCTAGTGCATCTTTCGATCGCGTGCCAATAATGGTTGCGATAGCGCTTCCGCCAGTTTTTTGTGCAGCCTGTGCGCGCTTTTGATTATCTTCTTCTTGTAAATTTCGATATTTTTCAGAGGTCACACTACCCGGTATCGCGGTGATTTCTGGGACTTTAGCAGATGCCGATGCTTTTGTTTGAAGGGCATTGCCACCACGTCCGATGAAGGCAACGCTTAAACCCGCAAGCAGGCAGATAATCCCACCAAAGAGTAAGAGCGTCCTAGGTTTGACTTTTTTTGCCTGGCTTAGTAGGTGTTTTGACATAGCCTTTTATAATCCTTTAATCACAATTTCAATCGGTTTTCCATTATGAGAAGCCAAAATAAGCGGCGTTTGAATCATCTCATAGACACGCGTACCATCGGGACTAGAGGCTATGGTACTCCAAGCGGGTGAGAGTACGATTAACTGTGTTCTGAAAATGAGTTTGCCTCCACTGAGCCAAGCGCGTCCCAAGCCACCGCTTACTTCTAATTCCTGACTACCCGGGGGCGGGATCCCATCCAAAGCATTCAGCAGTAAGGGGCTGGCATTGGGTAGTGCATCACCCGTCATCGGTGCGAGTGCATTGGGGCCGCGTCCCTGTACTTGTAAATCAACGCGATAGTCTACGTATTTTTGGCCCGATACCAAGGATATCATCACGGGTGTATCCAATTTTGCTAAACGTATTGCCAAATTAGCACTGCTATAGGTGGTTGTGCTTTGGATAAACAAAGTATGGGCTTTTTTGTCCCACTGTATATTAAAGTCACCCGGATTACCCAAACTATAGTCTGCAATAGGCCACGGTTGTCCAGAAGAATCGACAAAGACCAGGGATGTCACAAAACCTGAGGCGAGTCGTACCACCGGGGGTGTAATACCGGGTGATAAATCGACCGTCAGCGTTGAGGAAACAGGAATGGGTGGTGTATTGGGCGTTGTGGCAATGGCTTGCTGTGTTTTATCTTCTTGTTGTCGCATGTGAAGGATTTGTTCGGGTGTTAGGGGGGAAATCTTATCCATCAGCTCTTTGAAAGCACGATCACGCAAGGTAGGTACTTTTTGGGGAGGCTTCTGTGTCTCAAAATCTGTGGTATTGGGATGATCCGTGGCAGCATTGGCATTCTTAGGGGTGGAAGCAGCGTTGTCTGTGGTACTCGGGCTATCATCCGTTGCATTGAGATCGTTTGTCAGTGCTGCGCTATTATTACCTTCAGTACTCAGCGCTTGTTTGTATTGGGCTTGCTGCACCAAGGCATTTAATTGGTCAATACTATACTCAGCGGCGTGTAGCGCAGGTGCGACCATGAATAGGCTGATGACGAAGCCTTTAAACTTCGGATTCTGCATTCCAGGCAATATATTCTGCAATTCCAATCCCCTTTGGCGCGTCCCGAGTAGATACTTGGGCGACTAACATCTCAACAATTTGTTGCTGTACCGTGTTAACATTGGCGCTTTGGTACCGAACCAGAATGGGTACTTGAATACGCCAAGCCTGTTGTAATCCTACAGTCTCCTCTGAAAGTACGATGGCAGGCCCTGTTGGCACGGCCGAACTGATCAATTTTTTCTCTTGAATGGTCTGTAAACTGCCGTTGTTCTCCAGTGAAACAACAAAATCAGTATAGCCATCATTTGTGAAATAGTCTTTGAGGGCTTCCAGCTGTTTTTGAGTATGCACAAAGTCAAAGCTGAAGGTGGCTGTTGCCGCGATAGTCGCCCAATTCAAGAGCATTTTGGTGGAGACATTAGGCCTTTCGAGGGCCGTCATCGCAGTGGTTCTACCATCGGGTTGTTGTGCGTAGAAGGGTATAGGTGTACGCAAACTTAACTGCATGAAGGCTAAACCTATCAGTAAAAGCAGTAGTGCTAAAAACCATGGGATACCCCACAAAGCTGTTTTACGTACCATCAATCGTCAACCCCATTTGCGCCGCGCTTGCGAGTCTGCAAGTAGTCTTGCTTTAGTATAGCAGGCGCTTTCTTACGGATAACCAGTCTCTTATTGTACAAGAGCTGTCGAAGATTGTCAGTAGTATTGGTCTAGTATGTATATACTAAGCGAGTGTCTTTAAGAAGGAGTATGGTGTGGCGCTTAATCCAGCCCCGCGTGGCGTAGAGCATGTGCTGATGCGAAACCTGTTTTATGAGCAGGCCTATCGCCAATTATGTATAGCCGTTACTTTGTTATTAAGCATGCTATTGTTGTTAACTTGTTTAATAACTTATCAGCGCATTGCTTGGCCAAAACCCTTATACTTTGCGACCAGTACGGATACACGCCCGTTACCTGTGGTACGCTTAGATAAGCCTTACTATGACGATCCGGGTTTTGTATTACAATGGGCGACCAACGCGGTGATCGACATTTATAGTATGGATTATGTGACTTGGCGTCAGTCACTGCAAAATGCTACAGATTATTTTATACCGGCAGGTTATCAAGCTTTTCTACATGCGCTGCAAGCTTCAACCAATATGGAAGCGGTGAAAGCGAAACGACAGGTGGTTTCTGCCAGTGTGACAGGACCTGCAACCGTGGTGCGCGCGGGTCAATTGCAAGTGGATGTGCCCTATAGCTGGGATGTGAAAATCCCCCTGTTGGTGGTGTATCAGAATTCTGAAAATGAGATCATTAAGCAATCAGGCACCGTTTTCGCACGGGTAGAACGGGTATCCCTATTGCGTTACAAAGACGGCATTGCACTATCTCAGTTAATTTTAGAGGCGGATAGTTAGCATTTATCCGATAAGTTTTTCTGAGTGCGCACCAGGTCATCGATTTAATGGAAGGAAATAGTCCATGGCAGTCAATGCTGAAACAGTAAAAACGATGAAAGAAACAGAAGCGCTTGTGATCGAACAGCGTATTTTTTATCGCGATCGCGCCTTTTGGATTGTAGGCTGTCTTCTCTTGTTAGGGATCTTGGTTTGCCTTTTGTTGCAGTTTAATCTCTTTTTAAGGGCAGACATCGCTCCGGTACCGGTTATTTTTCAGAGCACGGCGGAAGGCGCTTTAATAGCCGAACAACCCTTAGATGTTTCCAATCAGCAAGAGAATGTCTTACTCAATTGGGTAGTCGATTTGGTGATGACGATTAACACCTTTAATTTTGTGAACCATGAAACCATGGTTCAGGCAGGCAATATTTTCTTTATGCCTGCAGGCTATACAGAATATCAAGAGGCTCTAAAAAAGTTTAAAATTGTAGAAAAAGTCCTAGACAGAAAATTAGTGCTTAAAGCCATACCGTTAGATGCGCCGCATGTGGTTTTAGAGAAAGTTTTTGCGGGTCGTTATATGTGGAAGATCCAGATCCCTCTCCAATTGAAATATCAAAGCGTTGGCTTTACCAATAATGAGTACTATCAGGTTACACTGATTGTGATGCGTGTACCTGTAAGCGACGCTCCGCGTGGCATTTTAGTGTTAAAATATGCCATGGAAGAGAT
>JACCDN010002899.1_pt1 | contig 26756 bp, 26 predicted proteins | sample 7441691 | NCBI WGS metagenome assembly JACCDN01 (sample SAMN15323439, study PRJNA562643) | freshwater metagenome | isolation source: river surface water | place: USA:Blue River Watershed | collected 2017-08-16 | reverse complement strand
GGGCGCTGCGAAACTTGCCAGGGTGATGGTATGATTAAAATTGAAATGCATTTTCTTCCTGATGTTTACGTGCGTTGCGACACCTGTCACGGTAAGCGTTACAACCGAGAAACTTTGGAAATAAAATACAAAGGAAAGTCAATCTCCGACATTCTTGAAATGACCGCTGAAGACGCGTCAGAGTTTTTTGTTTCAATGCCCCATATTCATGAGAAATTCAAATCTTTGTGTGATGTTGGTTTGGGCTACATGAAAATAGGTCAGAGCGCAACAACGCTTTCTGGCGGTGAGGCTCAACGTATTAAGTTATCAAAAGAATTGAGCAGAAAAGCAACCGGCGACACTCTTTACATTCTTGATGAACCAACAACCGGCTTGCACTTTGAAGATATTAATAAACTTTTAAAAGTTCTTCACACTCTTGTTGATTCAGGAAACTCAATTTTAGTAATTGAACATAATTTAGACGTTTTAAAAACCGCAGATCACATTATTGACATCGGTCCATGTGGCGGTGAAAAAGGTGGTTACATTGTTGCGGAAGGAACTCCGGAAGAGGTTGCTAAAAATAAAAAATCGGTGACTGGAAAATATCTGCAAAAAATTCTGAATGTTTAATTTATGCTGAGTAAATCACTAAAAGAATCGCTTTTTGCTTGCTCTATTTTGGTTCACAAGCGCATGAGTGAGTTACTTCCTTACGATTTCTCAGATTCAAAATTAGTTGAGGCAATGCGCTACAGCGCACTTTCTGACGGAAAAAGAATTCGTCCATTCTTAACAATGGCTTCGGCGCAAATTTTTGGAGTTGATCCGATTCACTCTTTAAATGCAGCGACCGCAATGGAATTCATTCATGTTTACTCCTTGATTCACGATGATTTGCCGGCAATGGACGATGATGACACGCGGCGCGGAATTCCAACTTGTCACAAACAATTTGACGAAGCGACGGCAATTTTAGCGGGAGACTCTCTTTTAACTTATGCTTTTGAAATTCTTGCTGACCCAGAAACCGCGAAAGATCCGGCGGTACGCTGTGAGCTGATCAAAACAGTTGCTAAATCTGCTGGTTTTAGGGGAATGGCGGGTGGGCAGATGATTGATCTCGAAAAATCTAATCAAAAAATTAGCAAGGAAGAATTGGTAAAACTGCACCGTTTAAAAACCGGCGAACTTTTTATGGCATCCGCTGAAATTGGCGCCATTCTAGGGCGAGCCGGCATCGAAGAGCGTCATGCAATGCGTTATTTCGCCCATGATTTAGGTTTGGCATTTCAGATCAAAGACGACATTTTAGATCATGCCGGAATCAATGTTGGTAAAATTGAAATTGACGAATCAGCTCACAAAACATCTCAAGAAAACGCTAGCATAGTTGATGTGATGGGCATGGAAAATGCCATTAAACAGCTAGAGATTTTACGCGAACAAACATCGGGTCATTTAAGAATTTTTGGTAATAAGGCTCATCTTTTAGCTGATCTGGTTGATTTTGTAATACTAAGAGAAAAGTAAAATCATGCTTCTTAAAAGCGCTTCAATAGGCTTTCGAAACGATTTGATTTTGTTTCTTTACTCTTAAATATGCCAAGTTTTTATAAGAAAAATCTTAACTTTTACGAATAATTTATGACAAAAAATTTATCTTTCTTAGCTCTGGTCCTAACGCTTTTATCTGGAGCTGCATTTGCAAAAACCTCTCCAACAAAAGATCCAGTAGAGTTGATTGATCAAGCTCACCAAATTCAGAATTTTGATTTTCAAAAATTATTCGAAGAAGCTGATAAAATTTACAAAATTTCTAAAGCTTGGAAAAAAATAAAATGCGAACCAAAAACAGGATTCGTTTGCACTAAAAGAGAATGTGTAAAAAAAGATATTTCGACCACTTTGATTTTGGATAAGAAAAAAGAATTAATCACCCGCTGCGACAAAGAAGGAAATTGCGAAGATTTTGAAGCGGAATTTAAGCAAACCGGTGTTTTCTTTAATGTTCAAACCGAAGGTCCGATTGGAACTGTGGTTAGAGTTTTTGGCGACAGTCGCTACAAAGAAATCACCACAGTTGGTCTCGATGCTTACATTTCTAATGGCGAATGTTTGCCAGTTGAGTAATACCAAATAAACTATTTATACCTCAATCCAACTTCGTCTTTTTGGCACAAATCCTTCTTTTGCGACAGTGCCTTTATTTGTCGCGCCCATTTTTGCGACGGAGCGCGACAAATCTCTTTCAAATAATTAAAGGCTAGAAGACAGCATCCAAATTGCTTTTTCATGCTCGGTGGCTCTACCGATAAATAAATCGGCAGTTGCCTCATCTCCTTCGGCTTGGGAAGCTTTAATTCCCTCTACCAAATCTTGAACCACAATTTCATGACCGGCGATTAAATCTTTAATCATGTCTTCGCTTTTTAGATTTTTATCGCCCGATTTAATTTTACTGATTTTTTGAAAATTCTCAAAAGTAGCTTCAACTTTTGAGCCAATTGCTCTCAACCTTTCAGCAATTTCATCAATTGCGGTAGAAACATTTTCATATTGTGCGCCAAATAGTTCGTGCAAAGGCTTAAAATTAGATCCAACAACGTTCCAATGGTAATTCTGTAACTTCAATTGCAGCAGATAAGAGTTTGCCAAAGTTTTTTCTAAGCTCGCTGCGGTTTGGTGGTTTTTCATAGATTACTCCTGATTTTCAATTGTTAAAACTTGCGATACCGAGTTAATGACCGAGGCAATTTTTGCAACCATTTGAATTTGAGTTTTTGACAATCCGTGTTTTAGTAATTGGTTTGCGTGAGCATCAATGCACATTCCGCATCCATTTATAATTGAAGCGGCGAGAGAGAAAATTTCAAAATCTACCTTTTCAATTCCGTGAGTTACAATTCCTTGCATTCTAAGCCCGGCCGGCATTTGCGAATATTCCTTGTCGCCACTAATATGAGTGAAGCGGTAGTAAATGTTATTCATTGACATCAGAGAAGCGGCAATTTTGGCGGCTTTTTGTTCAGCTTCCGACAGAATATTTTGCGACTCATTTTGCAAAACTTTTATCAATTTTGAATCTTTCGCAATGTAAGACGAGGTAAGCGCTGCGCCGAAAATCTGTTTTTGTGAAAGCGTTTGATTGTCTGGCGATAATGCAGTTTGTAGATTAATTTTTACGTCTTTGGCGTAATCTGGCATTGATGATTTTAATTCTTCTAAGTTTTGCATGAATTCTCCTTATTTTAAAATTATTTGTCGCCCCGCCTTTACAAGCGGGGCTTTGGTTAAATTAAACCTTGATTACTTCGTCGCCTTTTTTCCAATTGCATGGGCAAAGTTCGTCAGTTTGCAAGGCGTCCAGCACTCGTAAAACTTCAGCAGGATTTCTGCCGACGTTTAAGTCTGTAACGTAAACGAATCTAATAAGTCCTTCTGGATCAATGATGTAAGTTGCTCTTTGTGCCACACCTTCATCTTGATCTAAAATTCCAAGCGCAGTTGACAAATCGCGCTTTACATCTGCAAACATTGGGAAGGGTAAGTTTTTCAACTCATCTTTTTGACTTCTCCACGCCAAATGTACGAACTCTGAATCTGTGCTAGCTCCAATTAGCTGAGCGTCGCGATCTTGAAATTGCTCATTTAGTTTTCCGAATTCAGCGATTTCGGTAGGGCAAACAAAGGTGAAATCTTTTGGCCAGAAAAACATTACTAACCATTTGCCTTTGTAAGTTTCATTGCTGATGTCGATGAAGGCGTCATGCACGTCATTGGTCACAACCGCTTTACCGCTGAATTGCGGGAATTTGTCTTTTATTTTTAACATATTTCCTCTCCGTTAATTGAAGTTTAATTTTGATAATAGACCCCGTCATTCGACGGGGTGACAACTAGAAAAGCTATTTTCTGTCCTTGGATTCTCATCCATCTTCAGATTGTCACCTAGTCGAATGACGGGTTCTTGCGAGCTTTAAACAAACTCATTACCAAAATCTTGGTTGCGAAATGTAGAAACGAATCTTAATAAGAAAAATCGATTGATTTGATTAATTTAATAGTTTTTGTCTATGAATCTGCGCGACTTGAAATATCTAGTGTCGGTGGCAAAAGAGCGGCATTTTGCTCGTGCTGCAAAGGCTTCTTTTGTAAGTCAGCCAACTTTGAGCATGCAGATAAAAAAGCTTGAAGATGAGCTTGGGGTGCAGATTTTTGAACGCTCGCAAAAGAGTTTTTTGGTAACAAAGGTTGGAAAAGAAATTCTCGCAAAAGCTGAAAATATTTTACGCGAAGCGGAAGAAATAAAAAATATTGCCAGAAATTCAAAAGATCCATTTAGCGGCGAACTAAGAATTGCCGCGTTTCCAACCTTGGCATCATATTTTTTTCCAAAAATTCTAAGAAAAATTTCTAAAAAATTTCCCAAGCTAAAATTATTTTTAGTTGAAGAAAAAACCGCAGTACTTTTGCAAAAATTACAAGATGGTGAAATTGATGCCGCTTTTGTAGCCCTGCCAATTGATGCTACCGATTTAGAGGTCAGATCAATTTTTTCTGAGCCATTTTTATTGGCCGTTCCTAAAAATCATGATTTGGCAAAAAGTAAAAAAATTCAGGCAAAAAACTTAAAGAATCAAAAATTAATGCTGCTTGAAGATGGTCATTGCATGCGTAGTCAGGCTTTGGAGGTTTGCGAGATTGTTGGCGCTTTTGAGCAGCAAGATTTTAAGGCGAGCAGTTTGGAGACCTTAAGGCAAATGGTAGAAATTGGTGTTGGCATTACTTTGATGCCGGAAATAGCGATCAAAAAAGATGATAAAATAGCCTATTTAGAAATTGCCAATGCGCCGAAACGCACTATTGGCTTAGTGTGGAGAAAATCTTCGGCGCGAGAAGTGTTAATGAAAGATCTTGTGCGACTAATCTCAAACTAGAAGTAAGAATTTATAGTAAAAAACCTCCGGCATCAGTTGATGCCGGAGGTTAAAATTACAAAACTTATTTTATTTGCCGCTATTTTGCAGATTTGTTTGCAATCATTATTGAGCTAGTGATTTGCTGCAAAATATCACCAACTGCTCCAGGAGAATGTGGAATCATGATTGTGTTGTTATTAGAAGATGATCCCAAATCTTTTATGGTGTCAAAATATTGAGTCATAAGGATCAAATTTAACACATCTTGCTCGGTTGTGTTTGGAAGAGATTCTTTAAAGTCAGTCACAGATTCTTTTAAACCTTGAATAATGGCTTTTCGTTGATCGGCCATACCTTTTCCTTGCAGGGCTTTGCTTTCGGCTTCGGCTTCGGCAGCTTTAACTTTAAGAATTCTGTCAGCTTCACCTTTTTCATTGGCAGCAACGCGCATTCTTTGAGCTGCGTTGATTTCATTCATCGCAAGTTTCACTTTGGCGTCAGGATCGATGTCGGTAACCAAAGTTTTAACAATGCCATATCCGAAGTCTGACATAACTTGCTCAAGCTCTTCTTTAACAGCATTAGCGATGTCATCTTTTTTCTCAAAAACATCATCAAGTTTGATTTTTGGAACTTTGGCGCGAACTACGTCAAAAACAAATGAGGTGATTTGGCGAGCGGGGTCTTCAAGCTTGTAGAAAGCTTCATAAACTCTGTCTGCAGCTACATAAAATTGCACCGAAACCAAAACATGTAAAAACACGTTATCTTCTGTTTTGGTTTCAACTTTAACATCTAGCTGATTAACTCTAAGGCTTAAATTTCCAGCGATTTGGTCAATCACAGGAATTTTAAAATTTAGTCCCGGACTAGCAATTCTAACGAATTTTCCAAAACGCTGAACAATTTTAACGCTTTGCTGCTCAACAATAAAAACACTTAGAGCGACAAAAACAATTACTACTCCTAATAACACTAACATAAGCCTCCTGATTTTGATTAATTATAGGTCTAGTACAAGGCGGCGTGGGTCTTCGAGTAATTCTTTAATTCTAACCAAGAAAGTCACAGCTTCTTTGCCGTCGATAATTCTGTGATCGTAAGAAAGAGCTAAATACATCATTGGACGCACTTTAATTTCGCCGCCAACAACCATCGGGCGATCTTGAATTTTGTGCATTCCAAGAATTGCTGATTGTGGAGGGTTGATGATTGGAGTGGACATTAATGAGCCGTAAACCCCGCCATTTGAAATGGTGAAAGTTGCGCCAGCTAAATCAGGCAAAGTTAATTTTCCATCGCGAGCTTTAACGCCAAGTTCAGAAATTCCTTTTTCAACTTGAGCCAAGTTTTTCTGATCAGCGTCACGTAAAACTGGAACTACTAAGCCTTGAGGAGATCCAACAGCAACGCCAATGTCGTAGAAGTTTTTGTAGATAATATCGGTGCCGTCAATTTGCGCATTAACTGCCGGAAGTTCTTTTAAGGCAGTTACGCAAGCTTTTACAAAGAAAGACATGAAGCCAAGTTTTATACCATGTTTTTTCTCGAAAGCGTCTTTATATTCGCTACGAAGAGCCATTACGGCGGTCATGTCAACTTCGTTGAAAGTTGTTAAAATTGCTGCAGTATTTTGAGATTCTTTTAGGCGTTCAGCAATTTTTTGACGAAGCTTTGACATTCTAACTCTTTCTTCTCTAGGACCAGTTGCAACTGAGGTTTGAGCTGGAGCTGCTGTTGAGCCAGAAGAAATCGCATCTAAAACATCGCCTTTGGTTACGCGGCCATCTTTTCCTGAGCCAGAAATTTTTGAAGTATCTAAATTATTTTCAGCGGCCAATTTTTTTGGAGCTGGGGAAAGAAATTCTGCGGCAGAAGAGTTTTGAGCTGGAGCGGAAGTGGCAACTTTGGCGGCAACTGTAACAGCTGCACCGCTATTTGACATTAAAGCGATTAAATCGCCAACTTTTACATTGTCGCCTTCTTTAACTTTTAAATCAGAAATCACGCCAGATGAAGGAGCGTTCACTTCTAGAGTAACTTTATCAGTTTCAAGTTCAACGATTAGCTCGTCGGCTTTTACAGCGTCACCAACTTTTTTGTGAAGTTTGGCAATTGCTGCTTCCGATACTGATTCTCCAAGTGCGGGAACTTTGATTTCGATAGTCATAAGATTTTTTGTTAAGGTTGGTAAAATAATTATTTTAAAGCTTCGTCAATCAATGCTTTTTGTTCGCGAGCGTGATATGAGCCGTATCCTGTTGCAGGAGAAGCGCAGGCAATTCTTCCTACATATTTTGGACGGCTAGATTTGTGTTTGGATTCAATCAAGGCTTCCTCGATCAAATCATCAACAAATTTCCACGCGCCCATGTTTTTTGGCTCTTCTTGGCACCAAATAATCTCAGCGTTTTTGTATTTTTTAAGTTCGTCTTGCAACTCTTCTTTTGGAAAAGGATAAAGTTGCTCTAAGCGAATCAAGGCTATATCGTTGATTTTCTTAGCTTCGCGAGCTTCAAGCAATTCGTAATAAACTTTTCCGGTACAAAGCACTACTTTGCGAACTTTGTCGTCAGAGGAGATTTTGTTAGTTTCCCCAATTAGTGGACGGAAGTTTAAATCAGAAAATTCTGCCAAATTTGAAACCGCCAATTTGTGACGTAGCAAAGATTTTGGCGACATAACTACCAAAGGTTTGCGATCTTTAGAGTGAATTTGGCGACGCAAAGCATGGAAGAAATTTGCTGGATTGGTGATGTTTACCACGCGTAAATTATTATCCGCACAAGCTTGCAAATTGCGTTCTAGGCGAGCTGAAGAGTGCTCTGGACCTTGACCTTCATAACCATGAGGCAGAAGCATTACCAAATTAGATTTGCGCAACCATTTTACTTCCGAGGAAGCGATGAATTGGTCAAAAATAATTTGTGCTCCATTAGCAAAATCGCCAAATTGCGCTTCCCAAATTGTTAATCCGTTTGGCATTGAAAGAGAATAGCCATATTCAAAACCAAGCACGCCATATTCTGACAAAACTGAGTCATAAACTTCATATTTTGCCTTGGGGTTCAAAGAAGAGAAAATGTTGTGACGCTTACCGTTTAAAGCGTCATGTAAAACAGAATGGCGATGGGAGAAAGTTCCTCGACCAGAATCTTGTCCGCTTAAACGCACAGGAAATCCTTCGTTTAAAAGAGATGCAAAAGCTAGAGCTTCACCGCAGCCCCAGTCGATATCTTTACCAGATTCAACAGCGATTTTTCTTGCTTCAAGTTGTTTAACGATTTTTGGATTTGAATTAAATGCTGCAGGAATTTCTGCGGTTTTAGCGATTAATTCTTTTAAAGTTTTTTGTACCACGGAAGTTTTAGCTTCTGAAACATCGCCGTCTTTAATGTTTTTCCAATCGGCTTTTAGCCAGTCAGCTTCTTTTGGTTTGTAATCTTGAGCTTTGTCAAATTCGGCAGATAAATGAGCTTCAAAATCAGAAACCATTTTTTCATATTCAGATTCTGAAATGACGTTTTCGGCAATTAATTTTTGTGAATAAATTTGCGTTAAAGTTGGGTGATTTTTTAATTTAGTGTACATAACCGGCTGAGTATAAAGCGGCTCGTCACCTTCATTGTGACCATATTTGCGGTAGCAGATAACATCGATTACAACATCTTTTTTGAATTGTTGACGGTAGCGCATTGCAATATCAGAAACTTTTACCACTGCCTCAACGTCGTCGCCATTTACGTGAAAAATTGGCGCGTCAATCATTTTTGCTAAATCTGAAGCATAAGTTGTTGAGCGTGAATCGGTTGGGTTGGCGGTAAAACCAATTTGATTGTTAACAATAATATGCATAACGCCACCAGTGTTGTAGCCGCTTACGCCGTTCATAACTAAGCTTTCAGCAACCGAACCTTGTCCAGCAAAAGCAGCGTCGCCATGAATTAAAAGCGCCATTGCTTTTTCGCCAGAAGCGTCGCCATAAAGGGATTGTTTGGCGCGAATTCTTCCAGCGGTCACAACGTTAACTGCTTCTAGATGTGATGGATTAAATGCTAAAGATAGGTCGATTTTATTACCCGATATTTCGCGAGTTGAAGCGTAGCCCATGTGATACTTCACATCGCCAGATTTTGTAATGCCGTCTGGAAATCCAGGAGTGCCTTTAAATTCAGAAATCATTTGGTGATAAGGTTTGCCCATCACGCCAGTTAAAGTGTTTAAGCGACCGCGGTGAGCCATGCCGATTACAATTTTTTTCACGCCGGTTTTTGCGGCGGTATCAATAATTTTTTCAACAGAATTAATTGAAGACTCGCCGCCTTCAACTGAAAATCTTTTGGCGCCGGGAAAGCGTTTATGTAAAAACTGCTCAAATTTTTCGCTGCGAATTATTTCTTTGAAAATTTTGATTTTTTCTTCTTTAGAAACTTCTGAAAGTAGCGAGCTTTCTGTTTCTGAAGCGAGCCAATTTTTTTGCTCAGCATCTCGAATATATTCAAATTCACAGCCAACTTTGTTGGTATAAACGTAATTTAAATATGTAATCGCTTGAGAGATTTTTATTTTTTGTCCCTGAAATTCGACTTCTTTTTCTAAATCAGAAGCATCAATTCCGTGATTTTCTGGATTGATTTCAGCAACAGTTTGTGGAGATGATAAGCCAATTGGGTCAAGGTTTGCAGCCAAATGTCCGAATCTTTTATAAGCTGAAGCTAAGTTGGCGATTCGAATGTTTAAATCTTTGCCGCTAGCTAAGGTGGGAGAAGATTTTAGATCTTTTTTTGGAGTTTCTTTTTTGTCGTTAGAAGAGATGTCGAATTCTTCGGCGCCAACTACTTTTAGGTTGCGCGGAGCCCAGCTTGGACCTTTATAGTCGCTGATAATTGCCTTAACTTCATCGCCATTTTGAGCAAAAAATTCTGCCCAAGAAGCGTCAACTGATGATGGATTGACTAAAAACTTTTGATAAAGTTCGTTGATAAAAACTACGTTCGCGCTGAAAAAAGGCGAAGTTTGAAGAAAGTCTTTTGACATGATTTTTGAATTCTTTAAAACCAATTTATTGTGCGGAAAGCGCGCAAAATAAGAGCTGTAATGCTTATTGGCAAGTGTATTTTTTAGCAACCTAAGGAAGGGAAATGAAGAGTTTAGTAATTATCAACGAGCCTTTTGCCAACATGGCTTTAGGAACAAATACCACGTTAGCTTATATTTTGGCTTGTGTAGATTTGGGTCATGAGGTTTATGTTTTTAATCTTAAAAATCAGATGCCAAAAAAAGTGGCGAAAGTTTTTGACTTAACCTCTGAAAAAAAGCTTTGCAAAGAGCTTTTGACAATTCACAAAAACATAAATCAAAAAATAAAATCCTGTGTTCAAGAACAAGATTTGCCTAAACTTTTAAGACTAGATGTAAAAAAAGTTTCTGAATTCTTGCCAGAAAGCTCGTCTCTTAAACCATTAAAATTAAGTGATGTTGATTTTGTAATTCAGCGTCTTGAGCCAATGAAGGCGCCGTTTCCTCCGGTCGGGAGAAAAAATATAGACGACGCTTTGATAGATTTAAAAAGTATATTTCCTAATAAAATCTTTAACTGCCCAATCGGGCTTGGAGACAAAGATCTGCCAAAAGAAATAAATAAAATTCTAAAAGCAAAAATTTCTACACCAACTGCAGAATTTGAAATAGCCGGTAGCGGTTTTGATGTGGCGGTCGATTTGATGTTGAGGGAATATAAAAATATCTACAAATCTAAAGAAGCTAAATTGGTTTTTAAGCCTAATAATTCAGCGCAATCTTTAGGAGTTTTTTCAGTGGAATTTTCTGAGGAAGGCTTGCGATTAATGGAAATAAAGCGGCAAAAGACTTTTGATTTGCGCGCAATACAAAACCATAAAATTAAAAATAATTTAGATAAAAAAGAGCTGAAAAAAATTATCGAAATTATTTGCTACGCTCAAAACTCCAAAACAAATAAAGTTTTAAAGGAAATTGCTTCGGCGCAGATAATAAAAACTGCCAAAGCTTTATATAATGACAAGGTTTTGGTTCAGCCTTTTTTGGAGGGTGTGAAGATGGGCGATATCCGAGTGAATATTTTAAAAAATTCTCGCGGCGATTTTTATGTTGCAGGACAAGCTTTTCGTAAAAGCCTCAGAAAAACTGACGATAATTTTACCACAGCTTTTTCAACTGGAGGAGCTGTTCCGCAGCCGGTTGAGATTCTAACTCAAGCTGAAAACAAAAATTTATCAGCTAAAAACGAAGAAATTCTAAAAATCTTAAATAAAAAATTACGAAAAAAATATCGCGATGTGATTGAGCTTGGAGCTGATTTTATTTTGGTTGGAGATGGTGCAAACATTTTTCTTGGCGAAGTAAATCACCATTGCCCTGGTTTATTGCCATTAAGTGAAGCGATGAAAAAATCTAAAACATCATCGGGTCTTAGTTTTGCTTCTAAAGCGATAGAGGATGCGGCAATAATTCGTAAGAGCTTGTCCTAAGAGGGGATGACTTGCTAGATTGGCAATTTTTTGCCTTGTTTGAGTTGTTATTTAGAGTTGGTAGCGGGAGAGGGGATCGAACCCCCGACACGCGGATTATGATCCCGCTGCTCTACCGACTGAGCTACCCCGCCAACAAAATAACTTACTTTTAACCTTTTTTAATCAGAGAGGGCGCAGTTTTTCGATCTGATTTAATTTTTCAAACCTTTTTACGACAACATTCGAAAGTCAAATTTCTCTGACTTCCTTTTTTGGTGTTTGTTGTTTAGCCAACAAACTTTTTGTAAGCTTCGCTTAAAAGATGCGCAACTTTGCCAGCTTTACCTTCGCCAATAACTTTGCCATCAACTTTTGTAACTGGTCGCAAAATTAGGCTTGAGCTAGTTAAAAAAACTTCTTTTGCAGATAATAATTCTAAAACTCCAAAATTTCTTTCTTCAACTTTTATTCCCACTTCTTTGGCAAAATTAATTAATCGATTTCTGGTTATTCCGCATAAAATCAGATTATCTGGAGCTTTGGTTATTAAGGTTCCTTCTGCATCAACAATAAATGCGTTAGCAAAACTTCCTTCGGTTATAATTCCGTCGCGCACAAAAATCACATCATCAAAACCAGAATCTTTGGCTTTTTGATTTATTAAAGTTGAGGCAAGTAAGCCAACAGTTTTAATGTCGCAGCGTTTCCAGCGAATGTCATCGTGAGTCATTACGCAAACGCCTTTTTCAAATTCTTCGGCGGTTAATTTTTTCCCTAAGGCGACAGTTGCGCTAATTGTTGGTTTTAAACCCTTTGGGCAAGTTGGAACGCGATTTGTAGAGCCTCGAGTTACTTGAATGTAGCAAATTCCTTCGCTCATTTTATTTAGAGCAAAAAGTTTGATCTGCATTTCGGTCAAAATTTCTTTGCTCAAATTATGTTCAATTTTCATTTCGCTCAAACTGCGAAAAAGCCTGTTTAAATGCGCGTCTCCATCAATCAATTTATCGTTCTTGAAAAGAGTGACCTCGTAAGCTCCGTCAGCAAATTGAAAGCCGCGATCTTCAATGTGCACTAAGCAATTTTCGTGAGGTAAAAATTCTCCATTAAGATAGCTGATGCGAGACATATTATTTTGATTTTAAGATTGATTTTCCGGCGTATTTAGCGCGAGTTCCTAAATATTCTTCGATGCGAATTAGTTCATTATATTTTGCGGTGCGATCGGATCTGCAAAGTGAGCCAGTTTTAATTTGTCCGGCGTTTGTTGCGACTGCAATATGAGAAATTGTTGTATCCTCAGTTTCTCCAGAGCGATGAGAAATGATATTGTTGTAACCCGCATTTTTAGCGATTGCGATGGCGTTTAAAGTTTCGGTTAAAGTTCCGATTTGGTTAAATTTTACCAACATTGCATTCGCCATATTTTCAGAAATTCCTTTTTGTAAAATTTTTGGATTTGTTACAAAAAGATCATCGCCAACGAGTTGAATTTTGTTTCCTAAAGTTTGGGTAACATTTTTCCATCCTTCAAAATCATCTTCAGCGCAAGCATCTTCAATTGAGAAAATTGGATAGTTATTTACCAAGTCTTCGTAGTAGCGAATTAGTTGATCTGAGGTCAGAATTTTTCCTTCGCCTTCGAGATTGTATTTACCGTCTTTGTAGAACTCTGTTGAAGCGCAATCAAGAGCCAGAACAACTTCTGAGCCGAGCTTGTAACCAGCTTTTTCTGTTGCTTGAGCGATGTAGTCGAGAGCTTCTTTGGCTGAATCAAGATTTGGCGCGAATCCGCCTTCATCTCCAACATTGGTGTTGTGTCCGGCTTTTTTTAAAAGAGATTTTAGGTGTTGAAAAATTTCAGCTCCAATGCGAATGGAATCTTTAACTGAGGCAGCTCCAACTGGCATTACCATGAATTCTTGGATGTCGATTTTATTATCAGCATGCTTTCCGCCGTTGATGATATTCATCATTGGAACTGGCAAAACTTGAGCTTCTTTTCCACCAAGATATTCAAATAAAGGCATTTTTTTTGAGATGGCTGCAGCTTTTGCGCAGGCTAGTGAGGCCGCTAGAATTGCGTTAGCGCCGAGTTTTGATTTATTTTCTGTGCCGTCTAACTGAATCATCAAATCATCGATTTCTTTTTGATTTTCCGCATCAAGTCCAACAAGTTTTTCAGCAATTATTGTATTTACATTAGCAACCGCTTGCAAAACACCTTTGCCTAAGAATCTTGATTTATCGCCGTCGCGCAATTCGCAGGCTTCTAAGCTTCCGGTCGATGCTCCAGAGGGGACGGCGGCAAGAGCTTGCGCTCCGCAAGATAAAGTTATTTCTGCTTCAAGAGTTGGAAATCCGCGAGAATCAAGAATTTCGCGTGCTTTAATGCTGGTAATCTTAGACATTTTAAAAATTAGATTGATGTTTCTGCCAATGAGGTTTTGGTTCGTGTTTTTTAATTTCTAAATTTTAAAAATTCTAAGCAAATGTTTCGTATTATTTTTATTGTTATTTTGATTTTGTTTGCCGTGCCGGTGTTCAATAAAGCTAAAGATTTTTATCACGAAAAGATGCGCAAAGTTGATGTCATTGGAACAACTGCGAAGAAAGCATTTAATTATGGTAAGGGGAAGTAACGACACTGTCGCAAATCAACTTTTTCGTCGAACTTTTTGCAATTTAAAATTTTTTAAAAACACACGTACATCTGGGTACGCTTACCTTTCAAAAAATTTTAAATCACAAAAAGTTCTTAGAAAAACCTGATTTGCGACAGCACCATAATGCTAGGTTAATTTCGTAAATAAAAAGGGACTGAGTTCTTTTTGAACTCAGTCCCTTTAAATTAACTTTAGAAACTGTTAGCTAATTATTAATTTCCTTCTGGTGCCGGAGGCATCAAGTCAGCGCCAGTTATCTGTTTCATTGCAGCGCGGTGACGTTCCATTTCAGATTTTGCCGCCTTTTTTTGTTCAGATGTTAATTTTTCCATTACGGCGTGACGCTTTTCCATTCTTGCTTTTTCTTCAGTGGAAGCGTTGTTAAATCTTTCTTCTCTTTTTTCTTTTTTTTCAGCTCTTTCGCCTTTTCTTTCTTGGTGTTCAGCTTTCATTTTTTCGCGTTCTTCTGGGCTCATATTTTCCATTTTTTGACGGCGTTCCATCATTTTTTGTTTGTCTTCAGGGGAAGCGGCTTGCCATTTTGCGGCGTTTCCGTCTCTTTTTTCGATTCTTTCTTGAGCTGGAAGATCTCTCTTGTTGATTACTTGCACTTTTGGATTTGTTGCGGTTGCGCTAGTATTTGCAGCATCTTGTGCATTAACTGCCAAAGAGCAAAGAGTTGCTAGGGCGAAAGAAGTTAAGAATTTTTTCATTTTGCAAATTGAGTTGTTTTTAAAATTGAGGCGTAAAGCCGAAAAAAAGAGTTAAGAGCGCAATTTATTGCAGGCAAATGTTTTTAAATTTTTGTCTCTAAAAGATGTGGTTTTGAATTTTCCGCGCTGCGCGGAAAATTAACTTTTAACCAGCAAAATCAAGCTTTTCAGTGTAGCGATTGAGAAAATTTTAATAAAGCAGCAAACTTTCTAAATGCTTAATTTTATCTCGAAGTTTTGCGGCTTTTTCAAAATCAAGATTTGTTGCCGCATTTAACATTTCTTTTTTCAGCTCTGAAATTTCTTGGGCGGAAGCTTTTTTCGGCAAAATGTCGTCGTCAGTATTGGTTTTTTTGGTGTAAAGATTTGATAGAGCTGAGCCAATTTTTTTAAAGGTGGTTGTCGGCGTGATGCCGTGTTTTTTATTGTAGGCAATTTGAATTTTTCTTCTGCGCTCTGTTGTTGCAAGAGCTGCATCAATTGATTTTGTGCGCTTGTCGGCGTAAAGAATAACTTTACTTTCCGAGTTTCGGGCAGCGCGACCAATTGTTTGAATTAGTGAAGTTTCGTTGCGCAAAAACCCCTCTTTGTCAGCGTCTAAAATTGCAACCAGCGCGCATTCAGGAATGTCCAAACCTTCGCGCAGTAGGTTTACGCCGACCAAGCAATCATGTTTACCCAAGCGTAAATTTTGAATAATTTCAATGCGGTCAAGAGTGTCGATGTCGGAATGCATGTAAACTGCTTTAATTCCGGCCTCAATTAAATATTGCGACAAATCTTCCGCCATTTTTTTAGTGATGGTTGTTGCCAATGTACGAAAGCCTCGCGCCGTCACTTCCTTCACCTCTTTTACCAAATCTGCAACCTGTTTTGCTGCGGGACGAATTTCGCAAACTGGGTCGAGCAAACCTGTTGGACGAATAATTTGCTCAATCAATTCACCATCATTTTTAGCGGTTTCATATTTTCCAGGAGTTGCGGAAACGTAAATTGTTTGCGGTTTAAAAGCTTCCCATTCGGCAAATTTCATTGGGCGATTGTCAAGAGCTGAAAGCAGTCTAAAGCCGTGTTCCGTGAGGTTAGATTTACGAGCAAAATCACCTTTGTACATACCGTCAATTTGTGGAACTGAAACGTGACTTTCGTCCACAAAAAGCAACGCGTCTTTTGGCAAATATTCAAACAAAGTCGGCGGCGGTGCGCCAGCTGGGCGACCAGTTAAGTAGCGCGAGTAATTTTCAATTCCTTTGCAAGAGCCAACTTCCAGCATCATTTCCATATCGTAAGTGGTGCGTTGGTTTAAGCGTTGCGCCTCAACAATTTTTCCTTGTTTTTCTAGTTGCTCTACTCGAATTGCTAAGTCGCGTTTAATGTTAAAAATTGCTGCTTTTAGAGTGTCGGCAGGAGTTACGTAATGCGAAGAAGGATAAAGCGCGATGTCATTTAATTTGGCAAAAGTTTCGCCTGTTAAAGGATCGAACTCAGTGATTTCTTCGATCTCGTCACCAAACATTGAAATTCGCCAAGCTCGCTCATCTTCATGCGATGGAAAAATGTCGATTGTATCGCCCAAAACACGAAAACTACAACGCTCAAAAGCAACGTCATTACGCTCATATTGCAGATCAATGAAGCGCAGCAAAAGCTTCTGGCGATTGATTTCGTCGCCAACTTTTAAGCGCAAAACCATTGTTGAATAAAATTCTGGCGAACCAATACCGTAAATACAAGAAACCGAAGCAATTACAATTGTGTCGCGACGCTCAAAAAGCGCGCGAGTTGCCACGTGACGCAAGCGGTCAATTTGCTCGTTAATTGCAGAATCTTTTTCAATGTAAGTGTCGGATTTGGGAATGTAGGCTTCGGGTTGGTAGTAATCGTAAAATGAAACGAAATAGCCGATTTCATTTTCCGGAAAAAACTCCTTCATCTCGCCATAAAGCTGCGCCGCGAGAGTTTTGTTATGCGCCATTATAATGGCTGGGCGCTGGGTTTTTTCGATGATATTTGCCATCGTAAAAGTTTTGCCCGAACCGGTAATTCCAAGCAAAACCTGATCTTGTTTCTTTGCCTCAAGCCCACGAATCAACTTATCAATCGCCTGCGGCTGATCGCCTGCGGGGGCAAATTTGGAATGGATTTTGAATTTTTGAGACACTTGGTTTGGTTTTGAATTTTGGAAAAAAAGGGTCAGCGAGGTTCAACAGCTAGATTTCAAAAGCATTAGGTTTTTTGCAGAGATTTTTTTCTCGCCCAATTGTCATCAATCTTCAATTTGTCACCCCGTCGAATGACGGGGTCCACTTTCGTCGCAAATTATTTTGTAAAATTTAACACCGAAATCGTGACTAGGTTGATCCCGTCATTCGACGGGGCGACAAATTGGGAAATAGTATTTTTTTGAGAAGTTTTTTTGCTGAAGCCTCGATTATTAAGGTCAAAAGCCAATTTTCCACTTGGTGTAGAAAATGTTTTGCAAGGAGGGTTGAAGAAGAAAAATTTGGAGCGGGTGAAGGGAATCGAACCCTCACGGCCAGCTTGGAAGGCTGGAACTCTACCGTTGAGCTACACCCGCTAAGGTGGTGGAGAAGGCAGGATTTGAACCTGCGAACGCTTGCGCGGACAGATTTACAGTCTGTTGCCATTGACCACTCGGCCACTTCTCCTTTAATTAGTCTTTTATTGCAAAGAGCGCGGCTTTTTAGTTGTGGTCGCAAATTTTGCAAGTCGGATTTTTCTCTAGAGCAAATTTCGGATTAAAGCCCTCTTTGAAAAAGAGGGTGGCGCGCGAGCGCCGGGTGATTGTTTGTCGCGCTCGAGTAGTTTTAAATAAATCACCCGACCTCGCTAGCGCTCAGCCACCCTCTTTTTCAAAGAGGGCTTAGTTCGAGCAAATTTTACAGTTTAAATTTTTCTTCAAAATGGTTTTGCGAAATTCGTTTTTTAGAAAATCGAAAATCAAAATTTTGCCGACTAAACTTTCGCCAATTTCTAAAATTTCTTTGATTGTTGTGGTGGCTTGAAGTGCGCCGATAGTGCCGGCAACTGATCCTAAAATTCCTTTTTCAAAAAGCGGCAGCGAGAAATTTTCGTCAACAATATTTGGGTTAAAACAGGCGTAGCAGGGGTTGTTGTTTTCGTAAGATTTAAAGACCGAAACTTGCCCCAAAAAGCCTTTTACGGCGGCAAAAATTAGCGGTTTTTTTTGCTCAAAACAAATTTCGTTGATGATGAAGCGGGTGGGAAAATTGTCGGTGGCGTCTAAAATAAAATCGTAATTGGCGCTGATTTTTCTAAGGCTGTCGCGGTTGGCGCGCTGTTCAAAAATTTCTAAATTTACGTCGGGGTTTAGTGCTAAAATTTTTTCGCGCGCGCTTTCAACTTTTTTTTGTCCTAAGTTTTGAGAGTTGTGAATCACTTGGCGCTGTAGGTTTGAAAGCTCCACCACATCATCATCAATTGCGCCAATATTTCCAATTCCAGCGGCAGCTAAATAAAGCAAAACGGGTGATCCGAGCCCTCCGGCGCCAATTACTAAAACACGCGAGCGCAAAAGTTTTTCTTGCCCGACTTCAGTAATTTCAGAAAGTATTGTATTGCGCAGATAGCGCTGTTTTTGGTTTTCGGTTAAAAGCATAAATTAATGATTTATTTCTTTAGCACGTTTTTTTTACGCTTTAAGCCCAGTTGACCCAAATCCTCCAGTTCCGCGTGCGGTTTCGTCTAAATTAGAAACTTCAACAATTTCAGCTTGTTCGTGTTTGGCAATTACCATTTGGGCGATTCGCATTCCGCGAGTAATCACAAAATCAACTTGTGAGTGGTTAATTAAAATGGCGCAAACTTCGCCGCGATAGTCTGAATCAACTGTTCCTGGAGAGTTTAAAACTGTGATGCCGTTTTTTAGAGCTAAGCCTGATCTTGGGCGAACTTGAGCTTCAAAGCCTTTTTCTAGAGCAATTGCGATTCCGGTTTTAACCAATTTTATTTCGCTTGGTTTAATGGTAATTGGCTCTTCAATTGCAGCGATTAAATCCATTCCAGCGCTACCAGAAGTTTCGTATTTTGGCAAAGGAAGATCGCCAAGATTTTCTAGTTTTTTAATTTTCAGAATTGTCATTTTTAAAGGAGTTGTTGATAGAATTTCGAGGTTGATAAATTTGGTTTCATAAATAAAAAACGCGACTCTTTTCTCCTTTCAGTTTTAAGAACTTTCCTAAATTTACCAAAGTTATGTCAGAAAAATCTCCTTCTTTAAAAGACGAAGGTCGCAGAAAATTATTAACCACAACCGCTTATGGCGCGGCTGGAATAGGCGCGGCATGCGCTATTTTACCTTTTGTTGACAGCATGAATCCAGCAAAAGATGTTGCCGCTCTTGCCTCAACTGAAGTAGATATTTCTAACATCAAGATGGGTGAGGCAAAAAAAGTAATGTGGCGCGGTAAGCCAGTTTCAATTAGAAGGCGCACAAAAGCAGAGATTGAAGAAGCTCAAGCGGTTGATTTGGCAGAATTGCGTGATCCACAAAAAGACTCTGATCGCGTAAAAGTCGGAAAAGAAGAGTGGTTGGTAACAATCGAAATTTGCACACATTTGGGATGCATTCCAATTGTTGGACAGGGGGAATATAAAGGTTGGTTTTGTCCTTGTCACGGTTCTCAATACGACACTTCGGCGCGTATTAGAAAAGGTCCGGCACCAAAAAATTTAGAAATTCCTCCTTACGAATTTGTCTCTGACACAAAAATTAAAATCGGCTAAAAATGTCTAATCATATTCAAAACGACTTCGAAAAAAGTCTTACCGAAAAATCAAAAGTTGCCAAGTGGATCAATGATCGTTTGCCAATTATCGACTCAATTGAAAACACGCTGTTCAAACATCCTTACCCAAAAAATTTAAGCTATTGGTGGAGTTTCGGATCAATTGCCGGAATCGCACTTGTTGTGCAGATTTTAAGCGGATTGTTTTTGTCGATGCACTATGTCGCAAACACAAAAATGGCCTTCGATTCAGTTGAGCACATTATGCGTGACGTAAATTATGGTTGGCTGATTCGTTACATTCACGCAGTTGGCGCTTCAATGTTCTTTGTTGCGCTCTACGCTCATATGGCTCGCGGGCTTTATTACGGATCATACAAAGCCCCGCGTGAAATTTTGTGGTGGGTTGGGGTTGTGATTTTCTTGCTTACAATGGCAACTGCTTTCATGGGATATGTTTTGCCTTGGGGGCAAATGAGCTTTTGGGGCGCGACAGTTATTACTAATTTATTTTCAGCGATTCCAGTTGTTGGAGAATCAATTGTAACTTGGCTTTGGGGTGGTTTTTCGGTTGATAACCCAACTTTAAACCGCTTCTTTTCTTTGCACTTCTTGCTTCCTTTTGTGATCGTTGGAATTGTGCTTTTACATCTTGTGGCGTTGCATACGGTTGGCTCGAACAATCCGGCTGGCGTAGAAATTAAAACGAAAAAAGACTCAATTCCTTTTCATCCATACTTCACAATTAAAGATATGGTCGGCTTCGTCGGTTTCTTTTTGATTTTTGGATATTTCTTATTTTTCTATCCGAACGCTTTAGGGCATCCAGATAATTACATTCCGGCTAACCCAATGGTAACTCCGGCGCACATTGTTCCTGAATGGTATTTCTTACCATTTTACGCAATTCTTCGCGCAATTCCTGATAAATTAGGCGGCGTGTTGATGATGTTTGGCGCAATTGCAATGCTTTTCGCCTTGCCTTTCTTGGATCGCTCGCCAATTAAATCGGGAGCTTATCGACCATTATTCCAAAAATTCTTTTGGTTATTCGTGTTGAATTTTGTGTTTTTGGGATGGCTTGGAAAATCTCCGGCAGAAGGTTGGTATATTTGGGCTTCACGTTTTACGACTTTCTATTATTACGCTTACTTTTTGGTTATTATGCCGCAATTGCCGAAGTTTGAAAAAACTTTGCCTCTGCCAGAGTCAATCGAGGCAGATTATAAATCTAAGCATTAAATGATTAACGCAGCGAAACTTTATAATCTTTTAAGCGAAATTCCCGAAGGCAAAGTTACAACTTACAAAGAAATTGCTCAAAAGCTTAAAACAAAAGGTTATCGCGCTGTTGGTCAAATTGTTGGAGCTAATCCAAATGCGCCAAAAGTTCCATGCCATCGCGTTGTCAGAAGTGACGGCGGTTTAGGTGGATATGCATTTGGCTTGGATAAAAAAATTGCGATTTTAAATAAAGAAGGCATCAAAATTTCTGACGGAAAAGTCGTCGATTTTGCTAAGAAACTTTACAAATTTTAAAAACTAGAACCCGTCATTCGACGGGGTGACAAGTTAGGTTATAGGGCGACAAGTCTCCAGAATATTGTCGCCTCGCAACCATTTTCGCCCCTTCGAATGACACGGTCTGGAAACTAACAAATAAAATGAAAAAACTTTTTCTAATTCTTTTTCTTTTACCAAATATCCTTCTAGCTAATAGCTCAAAGCATGACGATGCTCTTAGCACCGCAGCGCTTCATCCAAAGCAAATGAAGTGGGAATTCGACAGTATATTTGGCCGCTTCGATCGCGCTTCAGCGCAACGTGGATATCAAGTTTACAAAGAAGTTTGTGCTGCTTGCCATGGCTTGAAACTAGTTTCTTACCGCAATTTGCAAGAAATTGGGTTTTCTGAAGATGAGGTTAAGCAAATTGCCAGCGAATATTCTGTAAGCGATGGTCCAAATGATGAAGGTGAAATGTTCGATCGATCCGCTTTGCCGTCAGATCGATTTGTTAGCCCTTACGCCAACGAACAAGCTGCTCGCTCTGTAAATGGCGGCGCTTATCCGCCAGACTTATCTTTAATTATAAAAGCTCGTCACGATGGAGCAAACTACGTCTATTCTTTGCTAAACGGATTTGAAGATGCTCCAGAGGGTTTTGCAATGAGTGAAGGAAAAAATTACAACAAATATTTCGAAGGTCGTCAAATTGCAATGCCGGCACCAATCACTGACGATGGTCAGGTTGATTACAAAGACGGAACTTATGCAACCAAAGAACAAATGACAATTGACGTAGTAAATTTCTTGCAATGGGCTGCGGAGCCAGAAACCGAAAGCCGCAAAAAAATGGGAATTCGCACAATGATTTTCCTAGGCATTTTGTTTTTGATTTTGATCGCGGCGAAAAAAGCGGTTTGGAAAAATATTAAATAATTTTTTTAGAAAATGACCTTTAGATTCAACGAAGAAAACCAGAAAAAAATTACGACAATTTTGGCGAAATATCCTGATGACAGAAAAAAATCAGCGGTAATGCCATTGCTTGATTTAGCTCAAAGACAAAATGAGAATTGGGTTTCAAAAGATGTAATTGCTGAGATTGCCGGAATTCTAGGAATGCCAGAAATTAAGGTTTACGAAGTGGCGAGTTTTTACACGATGTATAACTTAAAACCAGTTGGAAAATATCTGCTACAATTCTGCAAAACCACTCCCTGCATGCTTCGCGGCATTGATAAAATTGTTAAAGATTGCAAAGAAAAATTGGGCATCGAAATGGACGAAACCACGATTGATAAATTTTTCACATTAAAAGAAGTGGAATGTTTAGGAGCTTGCGTGAATGCCCCAGTTGTGCAAATTAACGATGATTTTGCAGAAGATTTAACCTCAGAAAATTTTCTGCAAATTCTTGAAGATTTAAAATCTGGAAAAGAATTTAAAGTCGGTTCACAAGTTGGCAGGCAATGTTCAGCGCCACAGAATTAATCTTTTTTCATGCTGCTTGCAAAAACTGTTAGTCAGATCAGATCGCAGCTAAAAACCCGAAGCAAAAAAGTGGCGTTTGTGCCAACGATGGGAGCTTTGCATCAAGGGCATTTGGAGTTGGTAAAAAAAGCCTGCGAAATTTCTGAAATTGTGGTTGTGAGTATATTTGTAAATAAGGCTCAATTTAATGACCTAAACGATTACGATAAATATCCCAAACAGATTGAGAGAGATTTAGAACTCCTAAGAAAAGCCGGCGCTACTCACGTTTTTATTCCAGAAAATTCAGAAATTTTTGCTGACGATTTTTCTTTTAAAATTATGCCAACAAAAATGATCAATTGTCTTTGCGGAGCTTCTCGCGCCGGTCATTTTGATGGTGTTGCACTAATTGTTTCAAAGCTTTTCAACATTGTAAAACCAGATGTTGCAATTTTTGGCGAGAAAGATTTTCAGCAAGTTGCAATCATAAAAAAATTAGTCGCAGATTTGAATTTTGATGTGGAAATTATCACTCACGCGACTGTTCGTGAAGAGAGTGGATTGGCGATGTCTTCGCGTAATCAAAGATTGTCAAAAGACTCTAAAGAAAAGGCGGCAGAGATTTTTAAAACTTTAATAGAAATCAAGAATTCTGTTAAAAAAAGCCCGGAAGAAATTGCAAAAATTTTAGCAAAAAATTCTAAAAAACTTTTACAAAACGGTTTTGAAAAAATTGATTATTTAGAAATCAGGCAAGAGAAAAGCCTAGAATTGGTCACAAATTTTGATTCAAAAATTTCTGCCCGCATATTTATTGCGGTTTACTTGGATGGGGTTAGGTTGATCGATAATCTTGCTTTGTAAAACTTCCTTCTAAAAAACAATAATTCACGCTTCCTATGGTCGTTTACTACGTCATTGCTAGCAATATCGGATTGGCAATCATGATGATTATTGTTTATATTCGTTATTCAAAATTCCGCATAATTTCTAGCAAAGAAATTAACGAATTACAAAAAAAAATTAGTCAGGAAATAGATCAGAAAAAATCAATGCAGGAAAGGTTGTTGATTGCAACTAGTGCTGATGGAGAAAAAATCGAAGCATTGTTGCGTGAAATAGACGAATTGCACAAAGAAAAAGAAGGTGAAGTTAAATTGCGCTTAGAAGCACAAAAACAAATTGATATTGCCATACAGCGAACCGAGGAAGTGGAAAAGCGTATGCATGATTGGAGCGTGGCTCAAGATGCGGCAATGAAAGATTCAAAAGATGCAATTATTAAAGTTGGTAACGATTTGTTCAAGAAGCTTAACGACAGCTATAAAAACGAAGTTGAAACAAACAAAAATTTGCTCGGAAGATTTTCTAAAAATATCACTGATTTTATTGAGAGGTCTGTTGCTAACATTGCCAAATCAAAAGAAAAAAAATCTTTAGCAAAAGTTGGCTTAAAAAAAGATGAATCTGCTGCAAAAAAATCTCCCGTCACAAAATCTAAGCTTCTTCCAACTTTAATTAAAACTATGAGCGCCAATGGTTGGCTTGCGGGTAAAGATTATTTTACCGCAGAAAATTTTGACGAACAAAGTGCCAAAATATTTTTCTGCGATGTGGCTTTTGTGAGTTTGGGCAAGCTCTATATTATTGATTTTAAGGCGAGTTCTTATTTTGAAGAATATAGTTCCGCAAAAGATGAAGAAGCTTTAAAGCAAAAGCTAGATCGCTATTTTAATTATTTACAAAATCCAAAATATCTCGATTCAATTTTAAAAGTTGCGACAACTGCTAACATAAAATTTGATGACAAAGGAATTGTAATTGTTGTTGGTTTGGAAGATGATATAAAAACCATAAAAGATTTGAATTACTACGATAAGGCTAGAAAAGTTGCTTCAGAAGTTTTGGATATAAACGGTGTTAACAATCTTGTATTATAAATCATGTCAGAATCTTTACCAAAAGTTGCCGCTAAACACCCTTTTAAAATCGCTGTTGAGCAGGGTAAAAAATATTTTTGGTGCTCTTGCGGCCTTTCTCAGAATCAGCCTTTTTGCGATGGCGCTCACAAAGCTTATAAAAATTCAGATGGAACAAGCGTCATGAAGTCGCTTTCTTACGAAGCGAAAGAAACAAAAACATTATCATTTTGCGGCTGTAAAAACAGCAAGAACCCGCCTTTTTGCGATGGTTCACATAATTCTCTAATCTAATGTTCAAAGAAAAATCTAGTTCAAAAAATCTTTTTGCGTTACTGCCGTTTTTTAAGCCTTATAAAAAAGAAATATTCTGCGCATTAGTAGCTCTTTTTATTACTGCTGCGACGGTTTTATTTTTTGGGAAAATCATAAAATATCTAATCGATTTTGGGTTTTCTCGAAATAGCCAGCATTTCTTTAATCTCATTTTATTCACCTTTGTTATCTTTGCCATAATCATGGCTGTCGCCGGTTTTTATCGCTCATCTTTAGTTAACGCCGTTGCTGAAAAAGTAATCGCCGACCTGCGCAAAAAAGTTTATAACCACATTATTCGTGTTTCGGCTGAGTTTTTTGAAATCACAAAAACTGGTGATGTGATTTCGCGTCTCACTGTTGATACAGCAGTTCTTTACAACGTTATTAGCAGCACCGCATCTTTTTTCTTGCGCAACTCGCTATTTTTTGTTGGTGGAATTTCTTTAATGTTTTTAACCAGCGTTAAATTGAGCTTAATGTCGATGATGTTGATTCCGCTTGCAATTGCGCCAGTTATTTTTATGGGAAAATTGGTTAAAAGTTTATCGAGACAAGCTCAAGAGTCTCTAGCCTTAATTGGTGCTCACATTGAAGAGTCAATTAACGGAATTAAAACCATTCAATCTTATTTGTGCGAAGAAAAAGAGGTAAGAAACTTTTTTGGATTTGTGGATAAGTCTTTAAAAATTTCGTTAAGAAAAATTCGTATAAAATCTTTAATGGTAGCTTCAGTAATTGCTGCATCATTTGGCGGAATAGCTCTTGTTCTTTGGGTTGGTGGTAATGACGTTTTAAGTGGGCGCATCACTTCGGGAGATCTTTCATCTTTTATTTTTTATTCAGTTTTAACTGCAACTTCACTGGTTTCTTTAAGTCAAATTGCGGGACAATTACAAAGCGCTTCTGCGGCAGCGGTAAGAATTTTTGAGTTATTAGAGATAAATTCTCCAGTTCATGAAGCTTTGGTAACTCGAGATTTTCCGGATACAAAAGATGTGTTAATAAACTTTAAAAAAGTCAATTTTTCTTATCCAAGCAGAAAAGAATCTTTGGTGCTAGAGAATTTTGATCTTGAGATAAAGCCTCATGAAAAGGTTGCTATTGTAGGATCCAGCGGCTCTGGAAAAAGCACGGCGCTACAATTATTAATGCGTTTTTACGATGCTGATTCTGGTGAAATTTTGCTAAACGGAGTCGATATAAAAACCTTATCATTTGCTGATTTGCGCAAAAATTTTTCCTATATTTCACAAGATTGTTTTATTTTTTCAGGAACGGTTTTTGAAAATATCGCTTATGCCGATCAATCAATTACCAGAGAGCAAGTTGAAAAAATTATCTCTCAAAACTCTTCGCTGAGCTTTATTAATAATTTACCAGAAAAGTTGGATAGTTTTGTTGGTGAAAAAGGCATTAAGCTTTCTGGGGGAGAGCGTCAAAGAATTGCGATTGCGCGCGCCATAATTAAAGATTCGCCGATTTTGCTTCTTGACGAAGCCACTTCTGCGCTCGACAATGAAAGCAGCAAAAATATAGTAAAATCAATTTCCGACTTAGCTCAAAACAAAACTGTAATTACAATTGCTCACAAGCTTTCTTCAGTGATTGAAGCCGATAAAATTGTTTTTGTTAAAGGTGGAAAAATTGCAGAAATCGGCTCTCATCAAGACCTAATGTCTTTGGGTGGTTTTTATAAAAAAATGTACGAAGTGGAAAGTAGTCTTTAATTCTTATAAATTTATGAAAAAACTATCTCTTATTTTTACTCTATTTTTTGTTTCTTGCTCAACGAATCAGGCTTTTAGCAATTTTAAAACTGTTGACTACCAATCTTTTTACGGAAAATAATTTATTATACCCAGATCCGTCATTAGAATCATTTCAGAATTTCGCTAAGCCTTGATTCTCATGGTCTCGAGCGAGCACCGCACCGGAAAGCGTAGCATGCATACGGTGACGGAGCGGAGCGCAGAACGGGGTCATGAAAATCAGGTT
>JACCDN010653270.1_pt1 | contig 26798 bp, 23 predicted proteins | sample 7441691 | NCBI WGS metagenome assembly JACCDN01 (sample SAMN15323439, study PRJNA562643) | freshwater metagenome | isolation source: river surface water | place: USA:Blue River Watershed | collected 2017-08-16 | reverse complement strand
TGGAATTCGAGGCGATTGCTCAATTGATTTCCTCTGTTCACCGAAAAAAATGAACTGCTCGAAGACCTGCTGGCTTAGCATGAAAGCAGACATTCCAAACCCAAAGACCAGTGACGGCTTTGGGTCGAATGGAGAAGGTCGAGCGCGCTTCTGCGAATGACTTAGTTCAGCCTGCAACAGTCAGTCGTGATTAAAAGCCAAGTACTGAAAACCAGCTTTACTCTTTGCCACTAGCTTCAAGAAAAAAACTTATTCGCTTTGTAAGTTAACTCATGATTCTCTTCGAGCATCTAAAACTATGCTCTTTACAGTTAACTGGGTTTCGGGGTTAACACAAGTAAACCGCCCGGGAACACCCGCATCAACTCCTGTCCGGCAAAGACCTTCGATTGCTTCATCAATTACAAGATGAGCTAAACGAACCTCTTCCTTACCTACGCTAGGTCGATGACGTTCATGAATAAGCTTGTTCCGATCAGCTTGAAGCAAATTTAACTTTTCAGTCAGGACTTTATCCGCATCGAATCCTGAACAAGTCAGTGCTCTGATATAAATTTGTCCATATTTCCCCTTTGATGCCGTACCTGCCGCTTTGTGAGCTAATTTCCCGAGAAGCTCACTATGAGAGGAAGCCTGAAGGACGTCTTTAAGTGGAATATGACCACGTGAATTCTCATATCCCAAGAAGTCGAACATAGCTTGTGGTTTTATTTGAAAGAGAGCCTGAAGATACTCTCGAACACTAACTTCAAAAGTTGTGCAAAGACTAATGATCGTTTGACATCCGAAGTGCGAGAGTGCCTCTCTTAGGGTATCAATCCTAGTGTTTCGAAGCTGATCACGTTGAGCCTGAGAAAAAGCTGCGAGATCTCCTAGAACTGCATATGAATTGGCGTGAGCATCCAATGCAAAATTGTTTCCAACAAATTCATCTAGCTCCTTAAATGCCACATAGTCCATAAGAGCGTTGTACTTCCACGTATCACCATCGAACTCGTGCGCATTTCGCTTCATGATTTCTACCCTTTAATTTATATGTTCCTCTCCGCCACATTGGTTATATATACAGTTCCAATTTCTTTGTAGCAGATTAACCGCCTCACTCAGAAGAAGATTAAAAATCAAAACAGACGCATCAAAAAGCCACTAAGTGCCCTGCAGTTTGAACCAAATAAAAATATGAACGTATAGACGGTGGGTACGCCATGTTACGAAAAAATGAGCTTGGCGCCTCATCTATTATGCTTAGCTCTACTGAACGAGGATATTCATAAATATCATCTCCCATTTGATGATTTCGGAGTTCTTTCAAATCTTCGTACAAAACTCCATAGTAATGCCAAGCAACATCTTTCAACTTAACTCGTTGAGGCTCACGGCTTCGAGTCAGTCGCCCTTCTTCAGGCACCGTCGCTTTATCCCAAACATCGTGAAACTCTTCGGAAGAATTGCTACGTGCCACAGCTAATTTTTCGAATTCATCCGGGCATTTGTATTTGATTGCACAGAGTACAGAAAGCCATAGAAGAAAAATTTTTTTTCCCTTAGGGACCCCGGAAGCCGCAGCAAAAACCATTTCAACAACTGTACGCTGCGACCGAAGATCCAACACGAAAACTTCAGCGACCCATGTCAATACATAACATGCATCCATCGGATCGTTGGCCCCATCAAATCCATTATTAGGCAAACCTAACGCAAGGTTTTCTGCTTTCAGTTCTGGATGTTCAGCCAACAATAACGTCATAAAACTTCGCCCGCTCACAAACGGTAGCGAATACTCAACATCAAAGAATCTTTTTAAGTATCCATACCCGTCGAATCCAGATCCATACACGGCCTTGATAGATTCAGACAACTGAGCCATATTAGTTGAGACAACAAAACAAACGCCTTGGATTCCAAAAAGATGTTTAACTCCTTCCAGTAACTCGATAGCAAAGTTCGGACGACATCGGTCAAGTTCATCAATAAACACAAACATGGGCAGAGCGATAGCACCGCAGTCTGATAAATCCAACAGCGCATCTTCAATCGATTTTCTAAATTCGCTAATGGCTTGTTCGCGTTCAGTCTGCTCCTCAAGGGCTTTATTAAAAAACTCATCAAGCCCTTTATTCAAAGTTTCCAAGCCTACTTCGACTAGCTTATCTTCAGCCAACTCAGGCTTCGAGAAGCCCCCTTTTTTGTAAACATCAAAAATTTCATCTATAGCAACACCTGTTGTTTTCTTAAGCAGACCTTGGGCCATCACTTTACCTGCAGGCACTATTGCACGGCGAAAACCATTAACCGCCTGAAGGATATGTTCTATTGCCTTGCTTTTTTGACCTTCGTTTAGTCCTGCAGCTTTAACTCTCTCATCTAACGTTGCTTTAAATGAAGACATAAAACCGACCATTGGCTCAGTTCCGCAATCTGCGCTCCACGCATCAAAAATCATAGTTGGATATGCAGGAGAAGCATCTCGCAAATCTTGCGCCCATTTGGTAACAAAAAAAGTCTTGCCTTGCCCCCACTGTGCATCAAGCGCTAAGGTAAACGACCTCTTCGACTTACTTGCGTGTCCACGCATTTTTGACACAAGGTAATTTGTAAGAAAGTCAGCATAAGGTTTACGTTGAAGAACGTCACCTGCCCATTGTTCCTTTACAAGTTCTGCTTGATGGTCCATCTATTAATCCTCACAAGACACATACTAGGTTGTCACATTACGATTCTGAATGCGGATGAATGAGTCGATGCACACGATTAAGCTGCCTACACAGGTCGACAGTCGGCATGCTATTGGCGTAGCAAAAAGGCATGAAAGTGCTATGAAAATGAGTTATTACATGTTGAGCGCGTATGCATCCACAACTCTATCCATAGCCTTCAGATGCTCAGGAGTACTGAGTTTTGCCACTGCCATTACAAAGATTCCCAAATCAGTTTTGATTTTCTCCGGCAACTCGATGACTTGCCCAGGTTGCAACAACGCTGACAGCTGAACAACATCGGATAGATGTTTGTTAATTTTCTTCGAATCGATCTTCTCACCATTCTGTACGCGCTCGTTCATTTCCATCCATGCAACTGCCTTGAGGGGAATCAGACGATCCTCACCAACCCACGAGGGCATGCCGTACTTGCTCTTGCGACCAGTTAGTACAAACTGGTAGTACTCATCATCAAGCAAGATGGCAGAGAGACTGGAAATTTGCTCATCCATTGGAATGGGAGTGAGATGACCAGGCGGGAAAAAATTCAAGCCATCTGGAACACGTGAAAACAACTCCAACATGTAGGGAAACTCATCATCATGTGGTTTCTGAAATCTGTACAAACAGTGCTTTTGCTCCGGATTTCCCTCGTTTTTCTGATAACCACCTGCTTGCACAAATTCCCAAAATTTTTGGCCGAACTCAGGCGTCAGGACTTCCACATGCAAAACGATGTCCAAATCTTTGGTGCCACGAAATGGCAAGCCCGCCTCTGTCATGGTGATCGACGCGGCTGTGCCACCGATCAAGACGTACTGGTTCTCGAAGTCCTTGAACCACTTCTGAAAAATCGGTAAACCCTTCACCATAAAAACTTCTCCTCTATTTCATCAAGTGCCATCTGGATTCGATCATCTCGGTTGTCTCGCAAACTCAACCATAAAGACAACAGATCAACGGTTTTTTCTTTCGCCTGTATGCCAGGCATATAACGCCATACTTGAACGGCCACACCATCAGCCTGCTCTCGCGGCTCGAAGAAAACTCCAGTCTGCTTAGCCTGTTGTGCAGACTCAGCTGTCATTGCAAGCACAGGCTGCTGCGGTTCATTGAGCATCGTCATCTTCGCCAATGCACTCTCACCAGCCCAGCGCGCACCATTTGCATCAAGAATCCGGCGATCGTAGGTCCACAAAGTTCTTAGAACAGGCGTGCGTAAATACGGCTTAGCCTTCTCCCAGAGTTCACGACGGGTTCCAATTAGCTTGAGATATTTAGCTCGCCCTCGAACTTCAAGCTCAAACAAATCGAACTGCAGCAACTCTCTGATTGCCCGAGTTGCTGTCATCCCCGCATAACCTAATGCTGCGGCATCCTCAAATGGATGCCAAGTTTCACTAACCAGGTGGTGATTTAAAAACCAAATCAGTAGCGCCTGGGTGGCAGGACTTGCAAGTTCTTGTTCACGATGCGGCGGTATTCCAAATCGCTCGCTAAGAATTATTCCCATCTGTGGAGCAAACAATTGCCGACCTGGAACCACGAAGGCAATGCCGTGCTGGATAAGTTGCTTGCGCTCACCTGGTGTAATTTCGGGCAAAGCCACTACCACGGGGTTGTGCAACAACTCACGCAGTCGCTTCGCATGTTGATCTATTTGCTGGGCAACCAGTAGCTGACGCCCTTTGACACAGGCAAGCGTGACCGTTTGCCCCAGCAAATCAACAGGTAACACTTCATAAGTGTCTTGAAGGAAGTATGGCAATTCGTCCGCTCGGCTTTTGGCAGTTATACGAATGGAATCATCTCCAAGCACTTGGTTCAAGTACTGGACAGTCTTTTGAGGAAGCGTCACTTCTAACATAGTTTAACAATCTAACATAATAAATGTTATAAGTCAATGAAAATGTTAGATAACATATAAAACCCACTCAAGAGTCAATAACTACAGACAAGTACCTCATAGCAGCCACCTGTCAGAGCTACTTTAGATGGCCTCATTGACCTCAAATTTACACACTCATATACTGTGTGCATATTTATTGATACACAGTTTATGAGTGCAACAAACAACACGGCGATCATCGATTTCGGCCAACAACTGCAGCGACTCCGCATCCAAGCGGGGATCAAGACGCAGAAAGAACTTGCTATTGCGATGCGCGTCCAGCAGCAGACGGTCAGTCGCTGGGAGGCTGGCACATCTCACCCCAGAGCCAAAGACATGCTTCGGCTCGCACAGGTGCTTTCCGTTCGCCCAGAGAATTTAGAAAGCGTAAAACCGTTTACGTTAGATGTGCAAACGACCACGGTGAGCTTCGACCAACCGTTCCCAATTGATGCCCTCAGCGCAGAGGGATTTGAACGCTTTTGCTACTTCTTCATTTCAGCCCTCCACCCAACAGCCGACGTACATCGATTCGGCGGAACTGGTCACAAACAAGACGGTCTTGATATCGAGGTGATCATGCAAGATAAGACCGTAATTACTTATCAATGCAAAAGACACAAAGAGTTTGGCGCCGCAAAAGTTAAAGCAGCAGCAAGAGAGCACAACCGCCACGCCAAAAAAAAAATCCTATTGCTTACAAGAATAGCCAGCCCAAAAGCTAGGGATGCTGTAGCCGAACAACCTGACTGGTATCTGTGGGACAAGGAAGATATCTCCAAGCGAATCCGCGAACTTCCAAAATCAGAGCAAATCCGGCTAGTGGACATCTTTTTCCCCGGACAGAGGTTTGCATTACTCGGTGAAGTTGAAGCTGGGCCGTGGATGTCTATCGAGGACTTTTTCTCAGTATTCTTGCGCAAAGAGCAAGCCTTCAATCACCTTTGGCAATTGGTCGGGCGGAATGATGAACTCAAAAATCTATCCCACAGTATCAGCGACAAAAACACTCGGATTACCTTACTCACGGGCTCCGGCGGTGCCGGCAAGTCTCGTTTGCTGTACCAAGCTTTAGTCGATTACAAAAACCAGAAGTCTGGGGGCCTTATCAAAGTCCTTTCAACGTCTGAGGAACTATCCACGAAACATCTTGAAAACCTTGGTCAAGGCGAAAAGCTCTTAGTCGTCGATGACGCGCATGACAGGGACGATCTCCCCATGCTTTTCGCTTATGTTGCAGACCCAAAGAATTCAGCTCGAGCGATTCTTTCCCTTCGAACGTACGGCTTTGAGCGGATCAAGTTGCAGGCAGCCGCCGTTCTTCTTCAGCCACCCCACACCTCTCAAATTAGTCTCAAGTCACTTTCTAGGGAACAGTCCGTCGAGCTCGCCACTCAAGTTTTAAAAGAGTACGGTGGCTCGGAACTGGCGGCCGAAGCAATCAGCCGCCACACACTAGATTGCCCATTAGCAACGGTCATTGCAGCCCAAATCGTAGCTAAGGAGAAATTGAACCCGGAACTTCTCAATACCGAAGGCACATTTCGGACAGCTCTCTTAGCTCGCTTTCAACAAGTCATTGCAGGTGAAATAGCCCAAGGCAAGGACAGAGATGCCATCATTTCCATTATGAGAGTCTTGGCTTTGGTCCAACCGTTCAGCCCAGATGACCCAGGTCTCTTGAAGTTATTGGCGGATGCGGAAGGCATTTCCATCGCGGACAGTAATCGCCTGATCAAAGCTCTGGTAGCGGGTGGCGTAGTCTTCAAACGAGGTCAAACCTACAGACTTGCTCCAGATCTTCTTGCGGACTACATCATCGAGCAAAACTGCGTGACCGAGAACGGAGCATCCTCCGGGTACGCGGAAAAACTCTTCGCGGAATCACCCCAATCGCTTGTCGAGCACATCTTGCTGAATCTCGGAAAACTGGACTGGCGCCTGTCAAACGGTAACACCGCTAGCAGCCGCTTACTCGACGGACTGTGGCAACAACTGCGTCCAACCGGAGAATATGGTGACATGCATTTAAGGGCGATGACTTCTGTTGCGTACTACCAGCCCGCCAGGGCCTTGCGGTTTGCGGAACAATGCATAGCCGAAGGTCGCATCCCAAAAGATTTGCCGGAGCTTATTAAGCATGCCGCGTATAACTTCGAGCATGTTCAAACAGCTTGCGCATGTCTATGGGAACTGGGAAAAACGGACGATAGACAGTTGCACCAACATCCTAGTCACGCCACCCGGATACTGAAGGAGCTCTGCGCAGTAGAACCCAATAAACCAGTGGAGTACAACGCTCAAGTGGTTGAATTCGGCTTGTCACTGCTAGACCTACCTGACTCTTGGAGTGGGACATATACGCCATACGATTTTCTTTCCGGAATCCTTCAAACCGAAGGTCATACCACGGCTTCGAACGGTCGTGAGCTTTCGTTTCGTCCGTACTTCGTAAGACAAGAAGCTGTCTCTTCTCTAAGGCGCGAGGTAATCGATGCCGTGATAGCTCGCCTCGATTCCAAACAAGTAAATGTCGCTATTCTGTCCGCAAGGGTGCTTTCAGAAGCGCTCAGGTATCCGATGGGGCAATTTGGGTCGAGCGCTCCTGAGGAAAACCGCACGCGATGGACCGAAGAGTTCCTCGGCACACTAGAGTCCATCAAGAAGAAGGTGCTTTCATCCGCTTTGGATCCATTCGTCTGGCTCGAGTTGCTTTCCTCAATCTCGTGGCATGCTAGGTTCGCAAATGATGAGACGAGTGACTTAGCCAGCCAGATATTCGATCTAGTCCCGAATAGCATGGAGTTCAGAGCGATACGAGCGTTTGTCGATGGCTACGGGCGCTTAGTCGAAGATCTAGACTTTGAAACGAAACAAAAGGCGTGGCAAGCAACCGTACAACTTACCGCCGATGAAATAACTAATACTCTCCGGACTCCAGACGCTATCTGGCAGTTCGTGGCATCAACACTGACGAGGATCGAAAAGACTACTCGAAACAGTAACTCTGCACCTCATATTCTTCTTTCTGAACTGCTAACTCGAACGAATTCATTAGCGAACTATCTCGTTGAGTACGCGCTTGAAAATCCGAAGTCCTCCATCGCTCGATACATTCCAATGGCGTTGCCAAGAATCTACTCAGCAGACATAGACGTAGGCAGGGAATTGGCTTCAAAAATCTTAGCTTCTGCTGCACCGGAATTGCGAACATCGCTTGCCTGCTGCCTTGGCCAACTGATTGAGAACACATCATTGAACAAACACGAACTCGACACCCTGCGTGGATTCCTTTGTTCCGATGACGAAAAAGAAGTAGCAATCGCGGTGGGAGAGTTGCGCCACGTCGGAACACTAGACCCCGCGAAAGCTTTGGAATTAATAAAAACAGTAAATTTCTGCGATTCACAGAATGTAATCGACGAAGCCGTAGCCCTCTTTGTGTCGCAGGGACCAATTTCACTTGACATGCTGGACTCAGCCTCGCTAAGCGCACTTCTAGAAAAGATGCTTCTCATACCTATTCTTGAGAAATACTGGATACAAAGATTTTTTGCACTTGTTTCAGTTCGATTCCCTTTGGAAACGTTGAATTTCTTTAAGAAACGCGTCGAGCATGCTGCGTCAACTGAGGATTACTCATTTCGACCATGTAACTATGGCCCCTATGCACACGAACCTTTACGATTTTCCGACTCACCGGAATACGATGATTTATGCAAAGACATTTGGTCTTGGATGAAAAGCGGCGAAGACCGTGATCACAAGTTCCAATACTTTGCCTCACATCTTTTGAGCGTCGTATTTTTCCCCTTGAGTGACAGGACTTTGTCCTTCATGCGGAACAAGTTTTCTGGCGATGGTTTGGACATCTCGCTAATTGGGAAAGTCTTCCGGGATGCCGCCCACGATTTCGCGTTGAACAATTCATCCTTCGTCATCGACTACCTTACGGCAGCAAGGTCGCATGGCAGCAAATATCTCGAATCTGCCACCAGCGCTCTGTATTGCGCGGTTATCAGCGGAGGAAGACAAGGTACTCCGGGCGAACCATTTCCACGAGATGTAAGCGCCTTGGCAAAAGCGAATTCTGTTCTCGAATTACTTCCGCGTTTCTCCCCTGCATACAGGCTGTACGACCTGATCAAGCGAGATGCGGAAAAGAACATTGCTGAATCTATAAAGGAACGGGAATTGTTCGATGAAGATTGAAGTGTTCAATACAGCAATCGTTTTGCGATTACTGCCATAGATATGAGATGGCGTTTATTCACTTAGTCTCTCCAGGACTTATGAAAATTTGATTTATCAGATCACGTACAGCTAAGAACTCCCAGCTTACATTTGGCTTCAAAATAACTTCACCGTGAGCTAGAGCATTTCGGATATCTCTGAACGCAGTGACAAGTTGTTTGGCGTAATCTTGCTCACCAATTGGTCCCACAAATAGCTGATGCTCCACGCCTATAAGGCGCAGCATTTCGATACGCTCAGCTTCCCGTTTCGTTTTATCGGAATTGATTTCAAAATTTGCATCTAACAACCAACGGCGCTCAATAGCAACGTTCAACAGGTCATTGAGGCGACGTCTCTTTGTGCCAATGCCATCACATGCTGCGCGTTCTTTTAACGCGACCTCTCCCGCCACATGCAGTTGCATCAAGGCGACATGGAGTAGGCGGTAACTAAAGAAGGCATAAAGCCAAGCGTTCTTGGCAATTTCAAAATGCTGAACTACCGTAATGGGTACGTTTTTGTGTAATGAAAATTGTGCAATCAGTCGGTGATGTTCCTCTAAAGATCTGTTACCCAAGGCATCCCAGCGAACATCGCGATTCGTGACCTCTACTAAAGATTTCAATCGATCAATTTCATCTAGCATCAGACTTCGAAGTTTAAAAGGTTAGAACTGAATGGTAATTTCAGCGAAGTAAATATTACTGAACCTGCCATCTATGCTCATAAGAAAAATTAGCCCCTCAACGTTGAATTTGAGCCGCGACTAAGAGAGAGACGCGGTAATACTTACACCGTTGGTCATCTATCCCAAAGAGTTGCTCCCCACCAGGTCGGCGACTTCCACGTCCAAGAATAAAGGACATGAGGCAGAGCGTCTACAGCAATGCCCCGCAATCGGAATACTTCGCACAAAAGTCTTCTGCGGTGCGAAACGCCTGAGTCGCACTTTTTGCTTTCAAATTGTCGTACAACGTAGTGTCGGCAAGCTCTTGGATGACTGCGCCATCGTGTTCCATCGTCTTACGCGGACTTGTGAAGTGCATTAAACGATGACGCATAGCGTCACTTGCTCTTACATGAAGATTCACGAACATGAAAGACGCTAACTGGCTTGCAAAATAGAGCACTTTCAGTGAAGCGGCTAATCATTTCAGAGTCCGACTGCCGCAAGAACAAATTTGATGACGGCACTAGCTGCTGCACCAATGAATGCATAGAAAGCCTTGCGTTGCCAAGAGTTCGCTTTTTCGAACGAATCGCGAAGCTTGGCGATTTCACCGGATTGAACTGAGATGGTTTCACTGAGGGAGTTAATTGCAGCTGAGTGATCCGGCACCGCCGTCATCATTTTTACAAGTTGCTGAGTCGTAAGTGCCTCTTCGCGGTCTCCAACGCGTCGAAAATAGCCCTCTTTCGACGCGACAGGGATCTTGGCACGCTTGACCTCAATGATTCCGAGGTGCTTTCCATCGAAATCAATCGAGTAGTCAATAACTTCCACTGCACCATGCAGACGAGTTTTCGCAATTTGAACAAATCGCTTGAACCGATCAATGTCCGTTCCGAGGAAAGTAGTAGGCTCTCGAACACCGACAACGACAGTGCCACCATCGGTGTTAGCTAAACCAGAAATAATGCGCGAGAGGTTTTCTGGATGAGGCGTGTTCACCTTCAACTCAAGCGTAGGCCCCTCTCCCTGCTTGATCAATTGTGCGATTGTCTCGAGTGTGTGCATAGAAATAAATTTTTACCGTAGTTTAGACCGAACGATCTGCTGGATGCAAGCCTTGAATCCTAGTGCTTTAACTCTTGTCGCGATCAAACTGGTCAATCATCAATCTGACGGCGAGTTCTGCCACTCTGGTGCTTATCTCTGCAATGTGCTGATCGGTGAAGACTGGCGCTTCGCCAATTACGTCGGAAATAATGCGTGCGACCTCATGCTCGCGCATACGTTGGGTAGCCAGTTCGAGAATTCGCCCAACACCATGTTCCATAAGTTCGAAAAGATCAGGGATGTCATGGGTGCTTTCCCATGACTGTTGATAAGCGAGCACGTCTAAGGTCAAAGACGGCTCAAGGCCAGTAACAACGTCAACAGCGTACGAGCTAATCCGAAATTCCGAACCGTGATAAGGGAGAACGACCGCAACACCAGGTAGGTTAAAAAGCTCGACATAGGCGAGCGCCTGCTTTCGATCTGGGTCACCGAAGTAACTCACGATGTGAGTAACACCTGCTGGTCGAGATACAGGCGGAGTTGTTGGAAGCCAATAAAACGTGTCAGGCGGCATGTTTACGATGACATTCTGCCCTTCAGGTTCAAGCTTCACCCTATTTGGTAGACCACGGATATATGAGGGGAAATCGGCGTGCGTGGGCATGTCCAGTGACGCGGCATACACGTTCGCCATCACGAACACGGCCGGGAAAATAGGATTTGGACCAACATTCAGCCTGCCTCCCAGCATGTCCGGCAAATAGCTTGATTGCTCAGTTGCGGCAGCTAAAGCTGCATTCAAATCGAAATCGGAATACTTGGACTTAACACGCCCAAGCAATTGGCGGGCCTCTTTCATGGTCCGAGCTTTTATCTGGATGACTATCCTATTGTCTTGAACGTGCTCTAAATACTCGGGACGTGCCAGTCGGATCGGCTCCCCGAAGCTCAACAAGTAATTTGTCCCGTTCGCCTGCATCATCACAAGCGCATTTTCTCCACGATCACGACTGCCACCAAGCAGTGTCATAAATGGACCCAACGTCCGTATGAGTGGCGCATCTACCTTCTCGTTTAAGATTCGATTTCCCTCTTGCGATAGAAAGCCTTTGGGTTTTAGTCGGCCGCCGAGAGCGCTCGGAATGACATGCGCCGCCGAATCGTTATCTGGTGTGATCGCTTCACCAGTCACAATGCATTTACTCATCTCATCTCCTTCGAAATTTTTCCAATCATGCGATTACTATGTCTCGACGGTACGTTTCATAGCCATACAAACGAATCCTCATCCAACACAAATATTAAAGTGATTATTATTTCAAAGATGTACTTCGCTCATTCCAGCGTTGTATTTCATACAGCATTAATGTCGTTTGCTCAGAATCTTTGATTAGCTGGGAACAACTTACATCGACTCCATCGCGAGAGGCAACAAATACCATGTCGGAGGTGCTTCCCTCAACTCTTTGGGGAGCTGTGGGAACGGCGGACAAACCACTGGGGCCGGCTTCGGACTTGTCGAGCACCCGCTCAGGCCCAAGAACAACAGCACGACTAGCCAATAGCTTCGACTTCTTGCGATAGTCATCAGAGATCTCCTTAGATATTTGGTTTTGCACTCGAGCCACATCGACCACATGTTGTTCTTGCTTTGCTTGTGCAATTTGCACGGTTTGTTTCTCTGCATCCCACTGGCGCTGCAGACGGGATTGCCCCATCTGCAGGCCTAGTGAAAACGCCATGAGTAGCAGCAGTCCCTTGAGAAACAAGGATTTATTCAATTCGAGGAAGGCACGAATCCAGCTCATACGCCCTCCCCGTCCAGCGAGGACAAGTTGTAGGAAGCAATCAAACGGTTGAGTTTGTCGGCATAGTCTGGGTCTGTGGCGTAGCCAGCTTTGAGAAGAGCTCGCGCAAATGCCTGCGACGAGACACACAGAAAGCAGTCTTTGTAGCGAGGGTTACGCTTCAAGAATGCAGCATGGTCGTCCACACTGGCCTGCCATGTCGGGTACTTACGCCACTTAGCGGGCACAACGACCCACCGCCCTCGGATGAACTCCTTGGTGTCAAGCGTCACGGTTTCACCGCGCCACAAACTGTCTGCCTTAATCCCGAACAGGTTATTGGCCGTCTTGGTGAGCCCTGACTCTCCCCAGCCAGACTCGAGTGCCGCTTGGCTCACTGTGATACTGGCTGGAACACCCGAAGCCCTGTGACAAGCTCGTGCGGCAGGCCCAATAAGGGCAATGAAGTCTTGTGGTTTCACAGCATCTCCTTCACTTCTTTGGCCACCTCATCAATTGAGGCATCGCGGCGCTCTACGATGAAGTTAAAAATCCAACGCACCAATGCCCAACCGGGCAAGCCACAGGCGAAGATCACCCCGCCCATGGCGTACAGGCCAATCGTCGAAAACGCCCAGTGGTGAAGCTGAAAATACTCGATGGTGATCGCCCCACCGCAGATGCTCGATACAACAGTACTGATCAGCCCCACTGTCCACTCGCGCTTATCGCGTGGTGGCGTCATGAGCATGACCACGACTGCGGCCAGCGTTGCACCACTGGCTGCGGCAGCAGCCGTTCCACTAAAGGCTTTGTATGCAGCGGCAGCTCCAGCCACTCCGCTACTTGTTGGTTCTGGCATTTCTTAACTCCAAAAAAATACCCGCCTGAATTTCTTCAAGGCGGGTTGTAAACAACTCGTTCGTTTATGTTTGATCAGCGGCGTGAACTGCAGGGCTTTCTGCCACGCAGGTCACCTCCACCAAATCAGCTCGAGGCTTGACACTCATCACGCGTGCCATCTGGGCCCAGGTCTGCCCCACGCCAAAAGCAAAGTGCGTTCGCTCTTCACCTCCACCGGTTTGGACATCAATGCTCGGCGCTTGTAGCAAGACGGCATGCCTGTCAGTTGCTCCGCGCGTCACACCAATCGGATCAGTGACTGAACCATCCAAGCGTCTGAGCGTGACGTAGTGATTTGCCCCCGACAGCCAAGGTAAGCGCTCAGAACAGAACAACACCTTTGCAGTTCCGTCCCATGACAAGGCCTCACCACTTACACCCCAGCTGGGCATGTCATGACTGATGGCCACCAAGTCGCCGTAGGTTGGAATCAACCCTTCGAGCTCTGTTCTAAAAGTGATGATTCGTCTGCGGTACCGATTGGCTGCGGCGATGTACTTTCCCTCACGTGCGGCTTGCGACCTTTCGGTACAACCAAAGAGCTTCAAGCGCGCAGGCTTGGACTGAGTGGAACCAGCAAGTGCAACCGTGACCTCGTCAGGCTTCCAGCTCTTGGGGTTGAAGTATTCAACTGTGACCGCATCCGCAGTGGCATCGCCGGGCATCACATACTGAATCTTCAAGCTGCTGCGAACGATGTTTCGGGTGGAGAACAAGGCCACAGGGATGGTCTTGGGCTCATCTCGAACAATGCGCACGATGCCGCCTTGCAGGAATGGCACTGCGCGCCCCGCTCTAGAAATCTGCCCCATGGCATCCCAGACGGTTAGGTTCTGGTCGAACACACCATTGAACGTATCGCCACGCTCAGACCACACACCATCCAGTCGAGACAATGCATTGAGATCAATCTTTGCGTCAGGCAACCCCGCCCCATAACTCGCGCGCGCTGCATCAGCAAATGCCCAAGCAATCGAGCGAGTAGCTTGAGGCTCACTCCAGCCTGTGGTCTTTGACCAAACTGGCAACTTGCGCGTCACCAAGCAGTTCACCAAACGAGATGAGCGCTGAGACAAGTTGTCCGTTGCGCGCATACGCAATGCCAGCAAGGTCAAATCTGTTGGCAATGTTGGATTGACCAGATAGCCCTTGGCCTGTCCCCAGCGAAGCTCATGCCCAGCTCGGGTGCTGGTGTCTTTGGTGTCTAGCCTTTGAACGCGTACTTCGTAACGCCCTGCACCCACACCATATTTGTACGTTCTGCGCTGCGCCGTATTGGTAGCTGCCGAATAGGACTCATCTGCAAGATGGAGCCATCCTGAGGTGGCATCCCCATCGTCATTGATAGTTCGCACCTCAACCCGCCATTGAACGGTTCGGCTATCCAGCGCCCCACCATCAGTCGCGTAGTACAAACCACGCATCATCACAACATCAATGCCAATCTGATTGACTTGAGTCTCCGCAGGATTGAGTGCGAACGGGCCGATGATGCTGCCGCCCGTATCAGCGACGGCAATCAACTCCTGCCCAGTCACCTCAACCGCTGTCACCACATCGTTGTTGAACAAGGTGTTTTGACCACCTGGCTCAATGACTTGTGCCTGCACCTCTTCAAACGAAGAAATGGGACTGTCATCAATCGAGAGCTCTTCAAACTGAAAATGCCCAATGCCAATCACATGGAGCTGGTGCAGGTACTCCTCGTTGTCGACGTACTCGGTATAAGGCATCGCAGCCAAATCCGGATAAATCAGATGCTGGCCGTACACAACAGGAATCGGCTGCGACAGCCGTCCGTAATTGCCACGGGCCTGCAACGAATAAGTAGGGCTTGGTGAGGATGAACTCGCTGTCGCATTAGGCAGACTCTGGTTGGGTAGGGGCACCAAAGCGTTGACCAAGATGGAGCCCGTCACAGCAATTGCCGTGGACGCCACCGAAGTTGCAACAGCTCCCGAATAACCAAACGACGCAGCAAGCTCAGCGCCATAGGCGTTGGCCACAACCAATACGGCAATCATCAAAACCGTCTGCAGGGGGTTCTTGCCCCCTCCTCCGCCACCCTGCGGCAATGACACCAGTGAAATGACATCTCCAGCATCGATAGGGGTCACACTGCGCTCAGCTATGAGCACTGGCTTGCCGTTCTTGAGCACCAGAGTTGGTTGCTCAAAGACGATCTGCGCTTCGTGCATCCAGCGGCTGATGGTTGGTTTTCCCTGAACGTGATAGATATCACGCTCATGGGGATCGAATGGGTTTCGCAGCCAAACTACGACACCGTCATTGCTGCTTGGCATGGATCACCTCGAAATGCATAAACCCCCTCGACACGCCAGCCATGACGGTCAAGCGCCCATAAGTCCTGAAACACCACGCCCACACCTTGTGCGCAATGCAACACACCCCCGCCATCGATGTCTAGCCAAACACCGACATGCACCGGATATCTGGACTGACGCATCAGCACAGCATCACCATGCTTGGGAGCGGACACTCGCTGCCAGCGTTTTCGCTCGGGGTGATCGTTGAAAGTCTTGAGCACCATGCGGAGATTCAGTGCATCCACAGGGATGAGTGGAAGCTCATGTCCGAAGTGATTTCTCTGCACCCATAAAAAAAGGCCCCAGCAGTCAAATGACTCGGGACCTCGTGCGCCTGCTATCCATGGGCGACCTATGTATCGGTGCGCCCAGTAACCATCAGTTGGTTTCATGTCATCTCCGTCACCGAGCCAATCCCGGGAACTCTGTTGAGGTGTAGAGCCGACCCGGAAACGCTTTGTTTCCGATATCCACCATCCGAGCTCTTGCGGTCACACGCATCACATCGGCCTCCACCTCGGTCAGTACCAGCGTGATGGGAGGATCCATCTGTGGCCCCTCCATATCGTTCGACAAGTAAGGTCGATAAGTGACTTCAATGGAAGCCTCTGATTCCGACGCAGCATCAAGGTGTTTGACGATCTCGCGTGAAACGTTGTCCAAGGTCAGTACGACCTCAGGAACAGGTGCGATGTCCACAGGCGGTAAATCCAAGTCAAACCCCATGGCCACAAACCTCACCGTTTCACTCGAGTTCAACGGTGCGGAGGCTTCGAGCCGTGCAAAGAGGTCTTGTTGGTCTCGCACCACCCGGATGGCTGTCGTCACGCCCGACTCGTTCTTAAAGTCAGGGTGACGCAGCTCCAAGGTATGCAAGATCACCACATCTGAAGGTGCGCTCGCGTACGCCTCCTTCAACGCATCACTCAATGTCACATCAGGCATGTTCTACCTTGATGGGGATGACACGACGCACTTTCGCTTCAGAATGTTCACTGACCAATCCGAAGATATCGCGCCGCTCCTGCGGGAAATCGCCCTCGATGTAGAACGGAAAGCACCCAGTGAGGAACTCGACGCCAGCAGCCAAGAACGGCACGTTGTCAGCGTATGAGGCATCACATCCTGTCGTCCACAAGGGGCCATCCAAGAACATGCAGGAGCCTTTGCACAACTGAAGCACAGGACAGTTTGAACAACCGTCTCGCTTACTCCAATGCGTGGCGCTGCGCATCTTGACTGCTTGAAGCTGAGTAATGTGACCAATCTTGTGTGACTCGCCGTTTGGAGCGGCAGCCGCTGCACTCACGTTTTGGCAGGTGAGCACATTGCCGTTCAAATCAACCGCTAGGTTGTCGGTACGGTCCATGCCGCACTTTTGACCCAACGCACTGGCAGGACGGCCTTGGGCCACAGACTCCACAAAGTCCATGACCTTCTTGCGCCCGATGTCGAAATTGGTCACAGCACCTGCGCGCAACTCTTTGAAGGCATAGGCACTGAAAGTGATCCGCTCGCCTGAAGTCTGAAATGTGGAAGCTAGTCCACCCTCGTCATACGGGTCAATGAATGCGCCCTCGCCAATGACGACATCCTCGCCGAATCGCGCCCGTAACCAAGCCTGCACATGCGCGCGACTTGGATTGTTGGCGTGGATCATGGCGTTGATGCTGATTCGACCTTCAGGCTTGAGGCGTGCGTACAGATCAAAAATGGCGGCACGCTTTTGCGGGTCATCCAAAGGATCCGCACCTCGGGCGTGATAACCCGGGCCATCGTGCGACAGCCCCACAGAGAATCCCAAACGGTCAATCCATGCGTTCTTGTCCGCATCCAACAGACTGCCATTCGTAATCATGCTGAACTGTGCCTTGGGGTACAGAGTTCTCAACCGCTCAGCCAAAGGCTTCAACGTCTTCCAGTAGACCAACGGCTCACCTCCCCAGAACTCAATGCGCTCTGGCGGTTCAATCAGCGCGTCGTCTAGAGACCGTAAAAACGATTCAACATCTTCTGGATTGGTTTGATCCGCATGCGAAACAAACCGTTGTGAACAGTAAGTGCAGGCGTAATTGCAAAGCAGGCCAAGGCTGATCTTGAGCACTCGCACATTGCCCTTGCGACCGGGTTGATCTTTGGCAACGACTGTCGCATCACGCCAAGCGCGTGCTTTGACTGGAACGACCGACTGGCCATTGCTCCAAGCCAGACTCGAAGTCTGGTTGTTGTAGACCAGCGAGTCTTCTGAGCCGTCAGGCTTGATCACATAGATACGGAACTCAGCCATGGATGCGCTCCACTTTGATATTGAAAAGAATGTTCATGAACGGTTGCTCCCCAAAGTAGGGTTTCTGAAAATGAATCGCTCTGGCGTCAAACGCGATCAACAGACCGCGATGAGGTTTGATCCAGAACTTGGATGGAGACTCCCAAGGCATGAGCAACCCAGCAAACCCGGACGAACGCCAGGCGGGGTTGCAGATGGCAAAGCCGTTGGGAGCGAATTGATTGACCTGCAGCATCAGCCCAAGCGCAGCGTCAAGCTCGGGGCCAAATGGGAAATAGACCGCCTGCACATCACATTCGTCTTCGTCGTTGTGCGGCATGATTTCGATGCCGCTAGAGCGAACGACCTCTCGCCCTTGCACATGAACCACTCGCCCGTTCGGACCAAGCAGCTCCTGCACTTTGGACAAAACTACAGTCTGCAATGTCTGGCAGCGTGGTGAATGTCCGTCAAAGATGTTGTGGTCTTTGCGCTCCCAGATCTGATCGCCTGTTTGCATGCGAGCGTTCAATTGCAAGAGCTCTTCATAGAGCGCCTGATCAAACGACGCACTCATTCCAAGTGACCAGATCCCTGTTTTAAGAGGGAAAAGGTCAAGGATCATGGAACGCTCACCACCAAATCATCTGTACCGCTGAAGTACTTAAAGCCAACTTTGATCTTGACTTGGGTGCCAGAGCTCAGACCGTCTGTTTTGAAGACCGTGCTCCCAGTGCCATCAACGGTCATCACACGACGGTCACGTAAAAATCCAGCGGTTGAATCCAAATAGACCTCTGCATCGTGATGGGTGACTGGCTGACCATCAGGCTCTTCAAGTCTGAAATTGACAACCAGACCTTCATCCGATTCAACGCTGGGCGTGAACCGCACCACAGGCAAAGACTCCATGCGTGCCAGAGCCAATGTCACACACGGCTCAGCATCCAAGTTCCCTTCTGTTTTGACGAGCACAGGATCGAACACATTGAAACCAAGCAACCAGTCTGTGAGTTCCGATGTTTTGAATGGCACCAAGATGTGGCCAATCGGATGAGCCTGAACCACAGTGGCGTGATAAGCCTGTGCATCCATCTTGCTCGCCAAGGTGGCGACATACAGGTTGGGTGTGTGATCAAAGAGACTTTCGCGCGCGCCCTCTGATGCCCAGCCCTTCGGGGAGTACAACATGAATGAAGCATGGTCGCCAAATTCAGCATGAGCCTTGAGCGTTTGCAAGTCCAATGACCGCTCGTAAGCCCCATCTTCAAATACGCCCCAATCTCCCCGCCATTCTGTGATCAAAGACTGATCAAAGAACTTGCCGCCGCTTTCATGATCTTGTGTTGGATCGCCTACAAACTCTCGTTGCATCACACTTCGAATTCGAAACGACAGCACAGAACCTTCCAAAGTGACATCCAGTGCAAAAGGTGTGTTTTTTGTTGTGAGGTGAAGTTTCATGTTTTCACCCCCTAGCAACAATCGCAGTTGCAATTGCAGTTATACCGAGTGCCATAGGCACCAAGGCGCAAATTTCCACCCTGGTCAAACAAAGTGACCATGTTGTAGTAAGTTGCAACCGGCTGGTCGCCGCAGTTGTAGCAGTTGTCTGTTACTTGGCAGTTAGGAGCCCCTTGCCAACCAGCAGATGGATTGTTGTTCACACGAACGCAATTGCTCACGTTGCTGAAATAGTAGTCATGCAACCAACCGTAGTTGGCCGTCCACATCTGGCCACCGTTGTTCATGTACATATCCCAGTTGCCATCGGATTTCAAAAATCCCATGAGCCCTTGGTTGTGGTGAAACGAACGCGTGCCCCAGTCCGTATCGACCATGTCGATGTAGTTCGCAGTGGAGGCGACTTGTAGACGTGGAACAGACAACGTTCCCGTCATCGTGTCGCCCGCCTTGTTGACCTTGGTCGACAAGTCCAGCGCGGCTGTACCTGCTGAGGTCACTTGACCTTTGCTGTTGACCGTCACCACGGGGATTTGCGAAGCAGACCCATAGGTTCCTGCAGATACACCCGAGTCTTTGAGGCCCTCGGATGGGATTTGGGTAATAGGCACAAGGGCCTCCTTTCAGATGAATTGCTCTACAGATACCGAACAACAATGCGCACCCCGTTTAAGGGCGCAGAGGTGAATCTCAAGGTGGCACCGCTATTGACCAGCACATAAGCGTCCAATGAGTCCTGAATGACGTTTGCCACGGTCACCATGAGCTTGGTCACACTGGCTGCTGCTGTTGTGAGCGCAAAGTCCGTGGCACTGCCATTGCCCGTGAACACCTGCGGAGCTACGCTTGAGCCTTGTGCACTGGCTGCTGCAGCTTGTGCCTGCGTGGCATAGGTCTGAGCGTTGTTTGCTGAGGTCGCGGACGCTGTTGCGCTGGTCGCTGCATTGGTGGCGGAGGTTGACGCCTGAGAGGCCGATGTACTCGCCGCACTGGCCGAACTTGCAGCACCTGTTGCGGAGCCACCGGCTTCTGTCGCTTTGGTTGTGGCTGTTGCCGCAGACGTTGCGGAGTCAGATGCTTTGGTAGTCGCCGTGGCAGCAGAGCCAGCGGAGGCCGTGGCAGAAGCTGCTGACGCAGATGCAGACGATGCCGCGTTTGTCGCCGACGCTGATGCTTCGCTGGCTTTGGTAGTGGCAGTCATTGCCGAGTTAGCCGCTGCACTGGCAGAACCAGAAGCGTCAGACGCCTTGGTTGTGGCCGTCGTGGCGGAAGCTGCGGCAGAGGTCGCAGACCCAGAAGCATCGGTCGCCTTCTGGGTTGCTACAGCACTACTCGCAGCCGCTGCGCCTGCGTGGTACTTGGCGGAGTATTCCGTCGAGCCCGAAACTGGGCCTGTCGTCTTCGTCGCCCACTCTTGGGCGGCAGCGGCACCCGACTGCGCCTCTTTGTCCAGATACCGAACACTGATAAGAACGCCATTGCCCGGCGCTGAGCCGAATCGAAGCGTGGTCGTGGCGGGCGTGGTGTACGCATCCACTGGCGCTTGCTGCACACCTGCAACCGTGACCAACAAAGCACCTGGGTAAGACACGCCACGGCTGATCGTGAAATCAGTCGCGACACCATTGCCCGTGAATGTTTCCGCAGGAATGATGGTGTTGGTCGTCACCGCAGCAGCAGAACCCGCCGCTTGCGCCGCCCAGTACTTAGCTGAGTAGCCTGTCCCATCCACCGTGGTGGCTGTTTTTTCTGCCCAGTCAGCCGCTTTGGTTGCTTGCGTTTGCGCAGAAGACAAAGAACTCGCTGCACTTGTCGCACTGGCAGACGCAGCACTGGCAGACGAAGCCGATGCGTTTGCACTAGCCAAAGCCTCCGAAGCTTTGGTCGTCGCTGTAGTTGCAGACCCCGCTGCCGCGCTCGCGGATGCGGCAGCACTCGTTGCGCTCGCTCCAGCATTGCTTGCTGAGGTTGCAGCAGCCGTCGCACTTGTAGCCGCATCACTTGCTTTGGTATTGGCGGAGCTTGCAGAACCCGAGGCTGCACTTGCCGATGCGCTTGCGTTGGTGGCAGATGTCGCCGATGCATTGGCCTGTGTTGTTGCCGTTGTCGCTGACGATGCCGCGCTAGTTGCAGAAGCAGCACTTTCCGAGGCTTTGGTCGTGGCAGTACTGGCCGATCCAGCCGCAGCCGTGGCACTCGCCGCCGCATCACTTGCTTTTTGACTGGCCGTCGCGGCAGATGCTGTGATGGACTGGGCGTAATACTTCGCTGAGTAATCAGAGCCACTGACAGGCGCACTGGTTTTGATTGCCCAGTCTTGCGCACTATTGGCACTCGTTGCAGCAGCTCCCGCTGAACCAGAAGCACTGGATGCACTGCTCGATGCCTCAGTCGCTTTAGAAGATGCAGTACTGGCTGAGTTCGCTGCGGCAGTCGCTGATGTAGCAGCATCACTGGCAGAGCCTGATGCGGCACTGGCTTGAGTCGTCGCAGTTGACGCAGACGCCGCCGCATTGCTTGCAGACGTTGCAGCATCACTGGCCTTGGTACTGGATGTGGAAGCAGAAGAGGCAGAAGCCGCAGCACTTGTTGCAGCCGCTGAAGCTGAAACACTGGACGCGTTCGCACTGCTTGCCGCTGCCTGCGCTTGGTATTTCGCCGAATACTCAGCCCCTTGAACAGGCCCTGTGGTTTTGGTTGCCCAATCCATTGCAGCGGCTGCACCCGTCTGGCTCTCTTTATCCAGCATCCGCGCAGTGATGCTCACGCCATTCAAGGGAGCCGTCACAAACCTCAGGGTTCTGGAGTCAAACAGCGAATAGGCATCCACGGGTGTTTGCAACACACTGGCAACCGTGACCTGTAATGCACCGGGATGACCCACCGCATAGTCAAGCGCAAAGTCTGTCTGTGTACCGTTTCCTACCCATGTCTTGGTAGGAATCACCACAGCACTGGTTGCCGCATCCGCCCTAGCCTTGACCTCTGCGAGCGTTGCCGCTGCATCTGCGGCTTTGGAAGTCGAGAAGTTGGCACTACTGGTGGAAATGCCCGCTTGCCTTGTGGCCTCCCCCACCTGAGCTGTTAACTCTGTGCGTGAGGCAGCCAAGTCAAGTTCAACTTGATGAATGGCCTTGGCCACCGTTTTGACAGGGCCACTTTCGGTGACCACATCGGTCTGATTGTTTCCGTGCACCACTTGGTGCAACAAGGACACATCGACCTCTGCCTTGTTGACTGTCGCTTCTAACCGTTCTTGCAGGTTCATGGGAGCTCAAAAGAAAGCCCCCAGACCTGAGTTACCAAGGTTCTGAGGGCAGTTGGTGTTGGACGAGGTATTCGAGCGAGTCGATAGAAAGCTCCAAGGCTTCAAAGTCGGAGTTCACAAGAACTTCCAGCGCATCACGGGTAAGAACAGGTCGGTTTCGAATCTCCAGCTCACCGCTGACTTCCCATTGGTTGCGCCGCACCAGCTTGGCTTGATAAGCCTTGGTGAAACGCGCTTGTGTGGTGGCCATGCCGATGCCCGCAAGCAAGGGCAACTCGAACCACTCAGCGCCATCGAGGATTTCGTGTTTGAACCAAGATTCAAAAATCGCATAGGTCAGCGGGCGCAAGTTCCAGCGAACACTCACCCGGGAAGGCGTCTGACTGAACCGTCGCCGCGATCTGGCCGCACCCGACTCCATGTCCGTTCGAATCACAGCTTCACCAGGCGAGATGGTGTAACCATCCACCGAAGGAAGCGGGATCCGTTCAATCGGAAACTGTGGATAACTACTCGTCATCGCATGGCTCCTGCGGCGGGGTTCAACCCATAGCGACGCTCAAGGGTTGGTGCAATCCCCGTGCCCTGACCAATCGATCGGGACATGCGCGCTTCAATCTGCTCCACGATGATGTCTAGGCGCATGGAGCCATCCGCTTGTTGAGAAGACTGCACACGCGCATCCACGCCTGAAGCGTTGTTGATCACGTTCACAGCCACACGCACTTGAGGTTGGTTCTTAGAAGAAAGCGCCCCACCCAATGCGCGCATCTGACCGGGCGTGAACACCGCCTCACCCGGCTGCGCGATGATGGGCACCTCCCCTTCGACCAAACCACCCGTGTGATAACGAGTAGCACCTACGAAGTTGTGAAGTCCCACCGATCGGGAGGCCAAACTGTCCGAGCCAATCAAGCCACCCGTGTGTGCCACTGCGACCAAGGGGTTTACAAGGTCTGTCGCACCGATTGGAACGATGCTGCCGCCAGGTGCAGGTGTGGGCGCTGAACCCAAACCTCCCAACCACCCAGCGAGTGGCAAAGTGACCATGCGCTGAATCTGAATGCGCACCAGATCAGCAATGATGGAGTTGGCCAAGCTGCTGAAGTCGAGCTTACCCGTGGTCACGAACTGAACGAGCGCATCCTCCATGCCTTTGAAAGCAGAAGTCACCGCCCGTTCAGCTTGTTTGGCAGCGTTGGTGGAATCCTCCACATAGCTACGAACCGATGAGCGCATGCCGTAATCAAAGCTACGTTGATACTCCGCATTTGCACGGGCCAAATCCACAATCACAGGTAACTGGCGAGACAGCGCATGGTTGATGAGCTCAATAGCCTCAGCCTTGAGACCCGGGTCAGTAATTTGATCCGCTTGTCTGCGTGCAGCGTAGGCAGCTTTCTCCAAATCGAAGCGCACTTGCATGCCAGCACGCTCGACCTCACCCACATCAAGCATCTCTCGCTTGAGCACCAGCTCCTCTTGTTTGAGTCGGTTGTTGCCGATGTAGCCTTCGGTGATTTGGTAAACCTTTTGAAGCTCTTTTTCGTACTCATCGAACTTCTTGTCCGAGACCTTTTGCTTCTCCATGGCATCAATGACTTGGATGTACTTCTCAGCCTCCGCCCGAACACCCGCGTAACCCTTTTTCTCCAAGTCCAGCGCTTTGGCTCTGAGCTCAGCGGCCTCGCCACCGGTCACACGCAGTGAGCGTTGCTCGAGTTGCTTTAAGAACTGCAGCCCCTCGTTGTTCTTATCGAACCCCGAGAGGTCCATCCCAGTGGGAGCCTTTCTGGGCATCTTGGGCAAGAACTCGTCATAGATCTTTTGGACCTGTGCAGCTTGCTCAGCTGTATCAAGTACAAACTTCTGGCCCATCACCCGAACGGTTCGACGTTGCTCATCGAAGAACTTTTCGATCGAGTTCACATAACCGGGGTTGTCATTGATGCGTGCCAGTCGCTCGTTGGCAGATTCAACAAACTTGTCACGTGCGCCTTGAAGCTTGGCAATCTCCGCATCAATCTGCTGTTCGTTGTAACCCATGGACTTCATTGAGCGCAACATGTCGCTCTTCATCCATGTCTCCACATCCTTGCCCACCACAGACAGACTGTCGAATGGTTGAGAGATCACCCGCTTGGCCAACACCGCCGACTCGGCGATGAAGCCAAGTCCCTTGGCAACGTCTTCAAGGTAGTTGAGGACTTGCTGGCGGTTGTTGCTGATGGCAATGAGCTCACTGCTAAAACCACCTGTCTCCGTCTTAGCAATGAAGAGTTGCTCGGTCAGGTCAGCCAAGATTGGGATGAAAGCCGAACCAATCTGGCGTTGCACACCTTCGTTGACCGCATGGAGTCGCTTGAGGTTGTCATTGAACGCTTCCGATGCCCGAGCAGCATCTGCCGACATCACCAAACCTAAGCGCTTGGCTTCTTCCATCATGGCCGTGATGCCTTCACGCCCTTGGTTGAGCATCGGGATCATGTCCAGACCGTTCTTGCCAAATAGCTTCACCGCAAGGGCAGCTTTCTCAGCGCTGTCTGGCATGGCCGAAAACTGGTCGGCAAGATCAAGCAAGACCTCTTCGGTTGGGCGGATTTGGTTATTCGCATCTAAGGCCGAAATGCCAAACGCGCGCAATGCAGCGCTGCCCTCGCCGCCTTTGACTTTTGCATCAAACATGGCGGTCGACAAGAACTTCAAAGCCTTGGTCAAACTCTCCGTGCTGACATCAGACAGCTCGGAGACATAAAGCAGCGCAGACAAGGCCTCTACTGACACCGCAGTCTTTTGGGATAGCTTGTTGAGTTCTTCACCAACTTCGGCCACTGGCACGATCAGCTGGTGCATGCCGTAGCCAGCTGCAGCGATGGAGGCTCCAGCAATCAAACCTGCGGGACCAAGTTTTCCGAGCACCGTCCCAAGTAGACCAAGACGCGAGGTCGCATCTTCCATTTGAGCAAACGCATCGTTGGCCGCTTTGGAAACGATCTGCAATCCTGCTGATGCAGGTTGCGATGCTGCCTCAATGCGCTTGAGAGACTTTTCCCCCGCCTCTCCAACATCGGAGAGCTCTGCCTTGACCTTGCCGCCATCCACCACCGAAAGTCGAATTGCGAGATTGCGTTCAGCCATGGCTGTCACCTGTTGATGCGTTGCTTGATGAGTTCATGGCAGCAGTGATGCCCGCCTCAATCGCAGGGAATATGTGCGTCATCGCACAGACATCTGCATTTAAAGACGCACTGGCTTGGATCCAAGCGTTGAAGTCCAAGCCAATCACTGTGTTTTGAGCCATACGCAACTGCCCCGCACATACCTCCAGTACCGAAAGTGCCTCCCACCCCTCTTGGGTTTTAGGCGCATTCACTTGGTACGGACATTCAGGGCAGGTTGTTGCGCAGGCTTCGCAGTACGCTGGCCCGCCACCGAAGTGCCATTCGGTACGAGCCTTTAGGCGTTTTTTTCGGCATCCAGCAAATAGAGCGCTGCCAGATACTCGCGCTCGAAGGCATCGGCAACCGGCCACAACTCCATCAGGGCTTCAATGCCTTCTGGGCTCACCGGTGTGGCCTTGCCCTTTTCATCGCCCACCCCCTCCCAGGCCAACACAGCCAGCTTGGCAAGTTCGGTGATCAAAGTAGCGGTGCGTTGCCCCGCTGCTGCATGGTCTTTGCCGTCAATGACCGCCGCCGCATGGCGCGCTGCCATGACCAGCGCAGTCGTGGCAGGTTTGACCTTGACGCGAACGCCATGGTTCAAGTCGAGCCAATACGGCTCACGTTTCAAGTTAAGTTTGAGCATAGGGATGAGTCTCTTTGAGTGGCTCAATAGCTGGCCACATCGTTGTCAAGAATGACTGTGAACATCCGACCGGCGGCTGTGTTCTTGGCGGCCTGCCAGTTGAAGGTGGCTTGAATACCGCCCGGGCCAGAGATCGACAGCTTGGGTTTGGGCAGATACACCTCATGCGCCACAAAGGTCAAACTCTTGGTCGCATCAATCACGTAGCTGAACGTGAGCTCGAGTGGCGTGTTGTTGGTGGCAGCATCAATGAGCTCTGTATCTGCAAACCGCACCTCCAAGTTCCCCGTCAAACTGGCGACGGTTGGATCTGCACCTTCGATTTTTCCATCAGAGCGGATGGTCTCAATGCGAGCTAGGTTGTTGGAATAGGTCAGCTGCGCCGCCACCACGTTGCCCAGTGCCTGACCGTTTTTCTTGATCGAAC
>JACCDN010732138.1_pt1 | contig 26803 bp, 25 predicted proteins | sample 7441691 | NCBI WGS metagenome assembly JACCDN01 (sample SAMN15323439, study PRJNA562643) | freshwater metagenome | isolation source: river surface water | place: USA:Blue River Watershed | collected 2017-08-16 | reverse complement strand
TCTGCTTTATTGATGTCCAATTTTGACAAGCCAGCTCTTGCATAGCTGGATGTATACTTATTATTTTTTGATGCAGTAATTCGCACGTAGGGTAAAAGTTTTTTTAACAATTCCTCAGATACCCCATACCATTTTAACAAATCTTCTTTTTTATAAAACCTTCCACCCTTTTTTCTAAATTTTACAAGTGTACTATAATTCCTTGGCAGTATACCCAATTGCATTGCGGCATTACTATCTAATGTATTAGGATCAAAATAAAATAATCGAATTGTTTGCTTTTTAACTGGAAACAAAATGGACAAGACAGCACTTGCCATAATAAATACACCAATCACTACAATTGCTTTTAATTCTTTTTCGGAAAAAATAAAATACGCTTTCCAATTGGATTTCATGATATTACTTTGAACAGAAATACCATTTTAACATGTAGTAAATTTGCGTATTTATACCCGATCAATCAATAAAGTACTTACACAGAAAATGTCAAGCCATCGTATGCTAATTCAACTCCCTTGGGTAAATTTTTAGACCTTTCTTCGTGCAAACCTATTTGATGACTAAAATGCGTAAAGTAAACCTGTGGTACATCCAACAGGGCAGCCATATCCAAAGCTTGCTCTAGTGTGAAATGGGTTGGATGCGGCTCTGGCCTTAGCGCATTTAAAATTAAAATTTTGGAACCCTTGATTTTTCTTTGTTCCTCTTCAGCAATAAAATTGGCATCTGTGATATAGGTAAAATCCCCTATTCTAAAACCCAGTACAGGCATTTCTCTATGCATAACTTGAATAGGTAAAAAGGGAATATCCCCTATGGTAAAAGGTTCTTTGTCTATGGTATGCAATATCATTTCTGGTAATCCAACATCCTTTTTCTCTTCAAAGGCATAATAAAAATCTCTTTTAATAGCCACCTGCGTTAATTCATTGGCATAAATATGCATGGGCTGATGAGAGAAAAAGTTAAAGGGCCTTATATCATCCAATCCTGCATAATGATCTCTATGTGGATGGGTAAAAAGAACTGCATGTAATTGTGTGGTATTTGTTCTTAACATTTGATACCTAAAATCCGGGGTAGTATCAATCACTACAGTTGTGGTGGGAGAACTAATTTTAATACTGGTTCTTAAGCGCTTGTCTTTAGGATTGTTTGATGTACAAACAGAACACTGACAGCCAATAAGTGGAACTCCAGTACTGGTGCCAGATCCTAAGATAGTAATGTCAAACAAGTTATTTCAATTTTAAGAAGACGCTTCTGTCAAAGAAAGTTTTTGAACCTCTTCATATAATTTTTGAGAAGCCTGAGTTAATTTATCGAATTCTATATCCAACTGCGGAATCAATTCCAATAAAGTATTAATTCTAGCTTCCAAATTCAAAAACTTATTCAAGACCACGATTTTCTTTGCTTCTAACAAACACCAACCGCTTTGAAAGTTTCCTCTTTCGTATCTAACTACAAATTCAGATTCGCTTAAAATATCTTCCAATTTATCCAATGTGGTTTGCGTCAATTTCATGCTATGGATTGATTTATAGGGTAGTAAGTAACCCTACAAATATAGTTTTTTTGTGAAATCAGGTCTTTAAATAAGCACCAGGAGTTATTCACATTTCGTACCTTTGAATCAGTATAACTTTATGGCATCTACCTTAAGAAAAATTATTAACGACCCCGTTCACGGTTTCATTACAATTAATGATCCGCTGATATTTGAAATTATCAAACATCCTTTTTACCAAAGGTTGCGTCGTATTCAGCAAATGGCTATGGCACAATTGGTATATCCGGGAGCAGTGCATACCAGACTACATCATTCCTTAGGCGCTTATCATTTAATGACCATTGCTATTGCGGAATTAAGAGATAAGGGTATAGAGATTACAGTAGAAGAAGCACAAGCTGCAAAAGCTGCTATTCTTTTACACGATATTGGACATGGACCTTACTCACATGCTTTAGAAAAAGTACTGTTAAAAGGCGTACATCATGAATCCATGTCTTTATTGATCATGAACTCGTTAAACGAATCAGACAATCCCATTTTAAAAGGTAGCTTAAGTTTAGCAATTCAAATTTTTACCAATCAATACCACAAAAAATTCTTACACCAATTAATTAGCGGACAATTGGATGTGGATAGATTGGATTATTTATCAAGAGATAGTTTTTTCACTGGGGTGAGTGAGGGTGTAGTAGGATATGAACGAATTCTTAAAATGTTAACTGTTCATAACAATGAGCTGGTTGTTGAAGAAAAAGGAATTAATAGTGTAGAAAAATTTTTAGTGTCAAGAAGTTTAATGTACTGGCAGGTATATAGACATAAAACAGTTGTGGCTAGTGAAAATATGTTGGTGAAAATTATTGAAAGAGCTCAATACTTATTTCAGTACCAAAATAAAGAAGTTGCAACAGGCGGGGTGCTGGATTATTTTTTAGGAAATTTTGACGGCCAATTAGCTTCTATAGATTTAAAGGCATTTTGTGACTTAGACGATACAGATATTTTATTTGCCATTAAACAATGGCAGCATCATGCTGATAAAGTATTGTCTATTCTTTGTACCCGCTTTTTAAATAGACAGATATTTAAATGTTTCATGCAGTCTAATCCAATTGAAGCAACTCAGTTTGCACTTAGCTCAGAGCAAGTGAAAGCAAGTTTTGATATACCCGAATCAGATCTATCCTACCTGTGTTTTAAGGGCGAAACGTCTAATACGATGTACCGTGCTAATGAAGAGACGATTAAAATATTGCTTAAATCTGGTGAAATAGCCAATATTTCCGAAATTCAGAATGCATTGATTAATCAAAGTCTTTCAGCCCCAGTTAAAAAATTTTACATTTGTTCGCTGAATGATTCATCCCCCAAAAACCATTAAAGCATGCTAACATTTAACGCACATCAAATTGCCCAAATAATTCAAGGGAAAGTCGAGGGAGATGCAACCGTTGAAGTGACGCAGTTTGGTAAAATAGAAGAAGCGAAGGCTGGAGAGATTTCTTTTTTAGCCAATCCCAAATACGAAGAATTTTTATATAGCACTAAAGCATCTGTGATCATCATCAACGATAGCTTGGTTTTAAAAGATAAAATTGCAGCAACATTAATTAGAGTGCCCGATGCTTATGCAGCATTTGCTAACCTATTGACAAAATACCAAGAATTAAAAGCGGCGAATATGGTAGGTGTTCAAACCCCTTCTTTTATCGCGCCTTCTGCAAAATTAGGTGCTCAACATTTTATTGGAGTTTTTGCATGCATTTCAGAAAATGTACAAATGGGTGACCAAGTAAAAATTTATCCCAATGTATTTCTAGGTGAAAATGTGCAAGTAGGTAACAATGTTACCATTCATCCAGGAGTGGTGGTTTATCATGATTGTGTCATTGGAAATAATGTTACCATTCATGCAGGCAGTATTATTGGAAGTGATGGATTTGGATTTGCACCAAAAGCAGATGGTAGTTTTCAAAAAGTACCTCAATTGGGTAATGTGGTAATTGAAGATGATGTAGAGATTGGATCCAATACAACTATTGACAGAGCCACTATTGGTTCAACGATTATTCGCAAAGGAGTTAAGCTAGATAACCTTATTCAAATTGCCCATAATGCAGAATTGGGAAACAATACGGTGATTGCTGCACAAACAGGAATCAGTGGAAGTACTAAAATTGGAAAAAACGTAATGGTAGGCGGTCAAGTGGGATTTGCAGGACATATATCAGTTGCTGACGGCACCAAAATAGCTGCCCAAAGTGGTGTAACCAAGACCATTAAGACCCCTCATCAAACCTTCACTGGAAACCCAGCAGCTGACCATACGACTACTCTTAGGTCTCAGGTTTATGTTAAAAACCTCCCAGAATTGGAAAAAAGAGTTAAAGAACTCGAAATATTAGTACAGGAACTGTCTAAAAAAGGCTAATTCAGCCGTATTTTTGCTGAAAATCACCCATTTAGGGTATTTAAACTATTTCTTATGGACCAGCATTTTAATCCAGATAAGCAACATACATTAAAAGAAAGTATTTCTATTAGTGGAACCGGATTGCATACAGGCGTTTTAGTGGATATGAAATTAAATCCAGCCAACCCTGGTTTTGGGATTCAATTTCAAAGAGTAGACTTACCGAACCAACCTATTATAAAAGCGGATTGTGATTTAGTAACAGATACAAGTCGCGGAACCACCTTACAAGTGGGAGATGCAAAAGTGAGTACAGTGGAACATATTTTGGCAGCATTGGTTGGTATGGGTGTTGACAATGTTTTAATAGAATTAAATGGACCCGAGATTCCCATCATGGATGGCAGCTCTTCTCCTTTTATTGAAAAAATAGAAAAGACTGGTGTTATTGAACAAGACGCTGCAAAAGCTTGGTATAGCATTGATGAAAATATTTTTCATTACGATGAAGCCAAACGTGTTGAAATGGTAGCACTTCCTTCACTTGACTACCAAATCACTACTTTAATTGATTTTAATAGCCCAGTATTAGGAACACAACATGCTGCATTAAATACCATCAAAGATTTTAAATCACAAATTGCTCCTTGTAGAACTTTTTGTTTTTTACACGAATTAGAAGCATTGTTGGATAATGACTTAATTAAAGGTGGAGATATCAATAATGCTATTGTAGTAGTAGATAAGGCAGTGACAGACGAAGAAATGTCCAGACTAGCTAAAGTATTTAAGAGAGACAAGATTGAAGTAAAGAGTGAGGGTTATTTAAATAATTTAGAATTAAGATTTCCAAACGAACCTGCAAGACATAAACTTTTAGATGTAGTGGGTGACTTAGCCTTGATTGGTTTTCCTATTAAAGCAAGAATTATTGCCAATCGTCCAGGACATAGTAGCAATGTGGAATTTGCTAAAAAGATCAAACAGTACATTAAAAAGAATAAGCATGTAAAAGATGTACCAGTATACGATCCATCCATTACACCAGTTTTTAACTTAGAGCAGATTGAAAAATTATTACCCCATAGATATCCATTTTTATTTGTTGACAAGATTATCGAATTAACTGATAAAGTAATTGTGGGTGTAAAAAATGTAACATTCAATGAATGGTTCTTCCCTGGGCATTTTCCTAGCAACCCTGTAATGCCAGGTGTTTTACAAATTGAAGCTTTAGCCCAAACAGGCGGAATTCTTTGTATCAACGCCATGCCAGAGGGACAATATGATACTTACTTTTTAAAAATTGATAATTGTAAGTTCAAGCAAATGGTAAAGCCAGGTGATACCATGTTATTGAAAATGGAATTAACCGCACCCATACGTAGAGGTATTTGCGAAATGCGCGGTACTGTATATGTTAATGGCAAAGTAGCTACAGAGGCAGATTTAGTTGCACAAGTAGTGAAGAGAGCCGATTAAAATTAAAAGACAATGACACATCCTTATACATACATAGATCCTAATGCAAAGATTGCAGACAATGTAAAAATTGACCCATTCACTGTCATACATGGTGATGTAGAAATTGGGGAAGGTACTTGGGTGGGATCGAATGTGACGATCATGAAAGGCACAAAGATTGGGAAGGGTTGTAGAATATTTCCTGGAGCAGTATTGGGTGCAGATCCACAAGATTTAAAATTTAATGGTGAAAAAACTACCGTAGAAATTGGCAACAATACCACCATCAGAGAATTTGTAACCATCAACCGTGGTACTTCAGATAGATGGACTACCAAAGTGGGTGACAACTGTTTGATCATGGCTTATAGTCATATTGCACATGATTGTATTATTGGCAATAATTGTATTTTAAGCAATAGTGTTCAAGTAGCAGGACATGTAACTTTAGGAGACTATGCATGGATTGCAGGTGTGAGTGCGGTACATCAATTTGTAAACATAGGACAACACTCTTATATCGCTGGAGGTAGCTTGGTAAGCAAAGATGTTCCTCCATATATTAAAGCAGTTAGAAATCCTTTGAGCTATGGTGGTGTCAATAGTGTGGGTTTAAAAAGAAGAGGTTTTGATTTAGAAAAAATCAATCATATTTTAGATATCTACAGATACATTTTCAATAAAGGAATGAACACTACGCAGGCATTGGAATTTATTGAAGAAGAATTACCAGCAACCGACGAAAGAGATGAAATTGTTACTTTCATTAGAGAGAGTGGCAGAGGAATCATCAAGCGTTTTGGTAAGGGTGAAGTAGTTGAAGATTAATACATGAAACAAATCAGCCTCATAGATGCAGGTAAAAGATTCAATAAGGATTGGATTTTTCAATCTCTGAATGTTGCATTTGAGCAAGGACAGCACTATGCACTCATTGGCAATAATGGATCAGGTAAAAGTACCCTCTTACAAATTTTATCAGGATATACTACCCTAAGCAAAGGAACCATTGAATGGAATAATGCAGATAGTCAAACTGCATATGATCAAATAAGTATTGCAGCGCCTTATTTAGAATTGGTAGAAGAATTGACCACTATTGAACATTTTAAATTTCATGCCACATTCAAATCTTTGGTAGATACCCTATCTATTCAAGAAATGATTCAATTGATAGGATTAGAAAATGCCACGCATAAACAAATTCGATATTTCAGTAGTGGTATGAAACAAAGATTAAAACTAGCATTGGCTATTTTTTCTACCTCACCGATATTATTGCTAGATGAGCCTTGCAGTAATTTAGACAAAGAAGGATATGCATTATATAAACAATTGATTCAGCAATATGCCATGCATAAGTTAATCATTGTAGGAAGTAACGATCCAGAAGAATACGCATTTTGTACTCAGCAAATTAACTTGATGGATTACAAGTAAGCTTAACTCTTACTACTTGCAATCAATAAATTTAAATCGGTATACTTTAAGTCAAATTTATGACTGATATAAGAATCCGTTAAAGCTCCTTTGTATAAATAAATCCCTTCTCTTAAATGAACATGTTGCCAAATAATTTCTTCCAATCCGCCAACATCGCCAATTTGAATCAATAAAGGCATCAATACATTGCTAATTGCCTGACTAGCTGTTCGAGCAAATCCACTAGGAATATTAGGAACACCATAATGTATTACATCATGCTTGATCACAATAGGATTCTCGTGATTGGTTAATTCTGAAGTTTCAAAACAACCTCCCCTATCTATCGCCACATCAATGATGATACTTCCTGGTCTCATAGATGCTACCATTTCCTCTGTCACCACAATAGGCGCTCTTCCAAAACCACTTCTTAGTGCGCCCACTGCCACTTCACAGGTTTTAATTTGCTTGGCTAAAATTCTTGGCTCCAAAACACTGGTCCAAACTCTTTGTCCTAAATTATTTTGTAGTCTCTGTAATCTTGAAACATCGTTATCAAACACTTTCACACTAGCTCCTAATGCTAAAGCATTTCTTGTTGCAAACTCACCAACAATATCAGCTCCAATAATCACCACTTTAGTAGGTGGTACGCCACTTATTCCTCCTAATAAAACTCCTTTGCCTTGATTGAAATTACTTAAGTACTGACCTGCTATTAACATCACCGCGCTACCCGCAATCTCTCCCATACTTCTTAGAATAGGATAATTATTGTTTTCGTCTTTAATATTTTCAAAAGCTAAAGCGGTAATTTTTTTGGCCATCAATTGCTCCATCAACTCTTTCTTCAAAGCCGATAAATGTACGGGAGAAATAATGGTTTGATTCATTTGTAAAAAAGGAAGATCCGCTTCAACAGGTGGGGCTGTTTTGACCAATATAGGGCATTGATATACTTCTGTTTTATCAGCAACTACCTTGGCACCTGCATCAGCATAATCCTTATCTGAATAACGGCTTCCAGCTCCTGCACCAGCTTCTAATACTACTTCATGTCCATTGGCTACCAATACACTCACTGCTTCTGGAATTAATGCAATTCTATTTTCTTGAAAAGCACGCTCTTTAGGTATGCCAATTAAGAGCGGCTTGGATTTAAAGGGAATATCCAAGACTTCTTCCTGTGTTTCATAAGAAAATGAGCTGAGGATTTGTGGCTTAATAGCACTCATGGTAGCAATTTTTATCTAAGTTACAAAAAAGCAAGAGCTTATTGAACTATTATCTTTCTAGTGATAGGGTCTACTATTTCTATAGTTAGATGCAAGGCATCTTCTGGAACAATCAGGGGGGCTTTTTCTGGCCACTCAATAAAACAATGATCTGCTTCATCCATTGCTGCAGCTAACCCAGCTCTTGCAGCTTCCTCTTCACCTTCAATTCTATACCAATCCATATGTACAATCAGCTTATTGCCTGCCATATACTCATTCATTAGAGAGAAAGTAGGACTAGATACCGTATCCTCAACACCCATCACCTTGCAAATAGTCGAAATCAACGTGGTTTTACCAGCACCCATGGGTGCATGAAATACCCAAACGGGATGGCTTCCATATTGTTCCACCAGCTCTTTGGCGATGGATGGAATTTGCTCTATACGATACATTTTTTCCATAAAGCAAAGATACAATATAGGAGTTGTACCTTTGTAGTATAAATGAATTCTTATGGAAAATGTACAATTGAAAGTGGATGGAATGAACTGTACGAATTGTGCTTTATCTATCCATAAATATTTAGAAGCAGAAGGAGTAGTTGAGCCAAAAGTAAATTTCATGGAAGGAGAAGTGCAATTTGAACTTCCCTTCGAGGCCAGCAAAGAGAAATTAATTAAAGGCATTAATAGTTTAGGATTTCAAGTGAGAGGGTCTGAGGAAAAAATCACCAAAAGATTTTTAGACAATAATAAAGAGCGTGCAATTTTCTGTTTGGTTTTTACCTTGCCTTTGATGACTCATATGATACCTGGTGTGCATATTCATTTTTTAATGAATCCCTATGTGCAATTAGGAATTACCCTTCCAGTGTATATTGTTGGGATGAGTTATTTTGGAAAAAGTGCATGGAATAGTGTTTTCAAAGGTATTCCCAATATGAATGTGCTTGTAGCTATTGGCGCTACTGCTGCTTTTGGTTATAGTTTGTACGGTACTTTAATTGGACAGGGTGCAGCATTTGCTTATTATGAAACAGCAGCTACTATTTTAACCTTGGTATTTTTTGGAAACTATTTGGAAGATGCTTCTATCGAATCTACACAAAGAGCTTTGAAAGATTTAGTGAAAGCCCAGAAAGTAATGGCCAATATGATTGTATTTGATGAACATCATAAGGAAGTTATTTTCAATGTGGAAAGTAAGACCCTAAAAGTGGGAGATATTATTTTAATCAATGCTGGAGAAACCGTACCCATGGATAGTAAAATTTTGTGGGGAGAAGCTAGTGTAAACGAAGCTATCGTAACAGGTGAGAGTGTACCTATTCACAGAAAAATTGGTGAAATTTTATTAGGAGGGAGTACCATAGAAAATGGGACCATCAAAGCATATGTAACTGCTGTTGGAGATGATACAGTGCTTGCTAATATTTTAAAAATGGTAAAAAACGCACAGGGAGAAAAACCACCTGTGCAAATTTTAGCAGATAAAATTAGTGCCATCTTTGTACCACTGGTATTAGGTATTGCACTGATTACTTTATTGGGCAACTTCTTCTTTACCAATATCGGATTTGGCGAGAGTATGTTAAGAGCCATTGCTGTACTAGTGATTTCTTGCCCTTGCGCCATGGGCTTAGCAACCCCCGCAGCGATTGCTGTGGGATTAGGAAGAGGTGCACGCAATGGAGTGATTTTTAAAAATGCAAAAAGCTTAGAAACATTTAAAGATATCAAACAGGTTGTTTTTGATAAAACAGGCACCTTAACAACTGGACATTTTGTGGTTGACAAAATTCATTTGACCAACGCTATCGAGGAAAGCAATTTTAAAGAATTAGCTTACTCTTTAGAAAAATATTCCAACCACCCTATTGCAAAATGTATTAGCACCGAATGGAAATCCAAAACAGAAATAAAATGGAGTGCTATTGAAGAAGTAAAAGGATTGGGGATTAAAGCCACTGATAAAGATGGAAATACATATTGGGCTGGTTCATTTAAAACATTGGTAGATCAAACTATTGAAGATGGTCACAATATTTATATTCAAAAAAATAATCAATTCATTGGCTGGATAGATGTGACAGACGAAATAAGACCAGAGGCCAAAGAAGTTATAGAAACCTTGCATAAACAAGGTATTCATACTATTTTGTTGAGTGGTGATAGAAAATCTAAATGCGAATTAGTGGGTAAGGCATTGGGCATACAAGAAATTATTAGTGAACAAAGCCCTGCAGATAAATTAAATAAATTAGAAGCATTGACTAAAGCATGCCCTACTGCCATGGTAGGTGATGGTATTAACGATGCACCAGCCTTAGCCAAAGCAACAATTGGCATTTCATTAAGCAATGCTTCGCATATTGCAATTCAAAGTGCGCAGGTTATTTTAATGAATCAGGGTTTAAAAAACTTACCCATGTCTTTAGGATTAGGGAGAAGAACTTATGAAACTATTAAAGAAAATCTTACTTGGGCATTTTCTTATAATATTGTTGCCATCCCTATTGCAGCGATTGGTTTATTAGGAACATGGGGGCCAACTTATGGTGCATTGATCATGGGTTTAAGCGACGTGGTCTTGGCTTTAAACTCTTTGAGATTATTTAAGAAAAAATTAGTGTAAAGATTGCAAGCAACTGGTACATATAGTAGTCCTCAAGAAATACTAAAAACTTATTGGGGGTATGATCAATTTAGACCTCAACAGCTAGAAGTGATTGAAGCTGTTTTAGCTGGTAGAGATGTACTCACCTTATTGCCAACAGGTGCAGGAAAATCAATTTGCTATCAAATACCCGTGCTATGTAAAAAAGGAATAGGTATAGTTATTAGCCCTTTGATTGCATTAATGCAAGATCAAGTAAAAGATTTAAAAGCAAAAAATATCAATGCAATTAATTTGGGAGGGGAAATAGATTTTTATACCCAGCAAAGAATATATAAAGATATTCAAGCAGGTATGTATTCATTTATTTACTGCTCCCCTGAAAAATTGGCTCAAAAAAACTTTCAAGATTTTTTACAGACTATCCCTATTCAGCTTATTGCCATTGATGAAGCACATTGTATTTCTCAATGGGGATATGACTTTAGACCTTCTTATAGAAAATTGGATATTATTAAAAAATTATTCCCTTCTATCCCAGTACTGGCCATGACTGCCTCAGCCATCCCCATGGTACAAGAAGACATGATTAAACAACTTCAATTAAAAAATCCTACAGTCATCACCAGTAGTTTTTTAAGACCTAATCTAAGTTACGCAGTTAAAAAAGTAGCTGTTAAACTTCATAGTGTTAGAAGTATATTAAGTCAAACAAAAGGATCTACCATAATTTACTGTGGTACTAGAAATAATGTCTCACAACTTACGCAGCTTTTAAAAGCATATAAATTTAGTGTGGAAGAATATCATGCAGGATTACCCATTGCACTTAGAAAAACGGTACAGGAATCTTGGATGAACAATCAAATTCAAATTGTGGTTTGTACCAGTGCATTTGGTATGGGCATCAATAAGCCAGATGTTAGAACAGTGATTCATTATGATATCCCTGGAAGTATTGAACAATATTATCAAGAAGCAGGAAGAGCCGGTAGAGATGGTAAAGCTGCTGAAGCAATTTTGATGTATCAGCCATCTGATTGGGAATACTGGGAAGCATTACAAAATAAAAAATTCCCTCCTATTGAAGTAATTAAAAAAATATACCAACATTTAGCAGACTTTGTTCAATTACCTATTGGCATGGGCGAACAAGACCAATTTCCTTTTGACTTTGAACAATTTTGCTTGGTATTTGATCTAGACAAGACGATTGCAAGAAATGCTTTGCAATGGATTGCGCAAGAAGGTCATGTTAAATTTTCTGAAGCTTCATTTAAACCCTCCATGGTGCAGGTATTAGGAGACAGGCATTCGCTTGAACAATTTGAAAAAAATAATGTGATTCCCGGAACTGTTTTACAAACATTATTAAGAACCTATGGAGGCATTCTAGATAGTCCTCAAATGATCCAAGAGCAACTATTGGCAGAATTAGTACAAAGAGATATTTATTTTATTCAAAAGCAATTAATTTATTTAGCAGAACTTGGATTGATTCATTATCATCAAAAAGAAAACCAACCCATTGTTCAATTTAATTGGAATAGAACTTCTGCCGAATTTATGAAATTGGATTTGGACCAATATACCGCCAGAAAAAAAGCATTTTTAGAAAGAATCAAGGCATTTACCCAATATATTCAAGATGCACATTTGGACTGCAGAAGTCAGTATTTGGCACGTTATTTTGGAGAAAAATCCCCTATTTCATGTAATATTTGTGATATTTGTACAAGTACGAAGGATTAGGTATATTTTAACAAAAGATTGGAATCCCTAATTTTAGAGGCATTGTAAAAAATTGTTTCTTTACATAAAGCAATCAATATGGAAGACAAGAAAAAATATAAAATTCTTCTTTGTGAAGATGACAGCAATCTAGGCTTAGTATTAAAAAATTACCTAGAATTAGACGAATACGAAGTTACTTTAGAAAGAGATGGTCGATTAGGTTTAGCAGCTTTTCAAAGAGAGAAATTTGATCTTTGCTTATTAGATGTAATGATGCCCAATATGGATGGCTTTACATTAGCAGAAGAAATCAGAAACACAGATCCAGATATTCCATTATTCTTTTTAAGTGCTAAAACATTAAAAGAAGATATTATCACTGGATATAAATTAGGCGCAGACGATTATATCACCAAGCCTTTTGATAGTGAAGTTCTTTTAATGAAGATCAAAGCTATTATTAAAAGAAACGAAGAAGATAATAAAGTAGTAGACAACCAAGAATTTGAATTAGGTAAATATCATTTCAATCCTAAATTAAGAGAATTGGTATTCAACGGACAAGTGCAAGTTTTATCTCCAAAAGAAAATGAATTATTGAAAATGCTTGCTGAGCATAAAAATGATTTATTAACCAGAGAAAAAGCATTGAAGAAAATCTGGGGTAGCGATACCTACTTCAATGGTAGAAGTATGGATGTATATATTGCAAAATTGAGAAAATACTTAAAAGAAGACGAAAAAATTGAAATCGTTAATATTCACGGAAACGGTTTTAGATTAGTGGTGAACTAAAATAATTCCTGCGTATTTCCCTTAATATTGATTTTTCCTAAATGTTCATACGCCTTGTGGGTGACTTCACGTCCACGAGGCGTTCTTTGTAAAAAGCCTTCTTGAATCAAGAATGGCTCATACACTTCTTCGATCGTGCCAGACTCTTCACCTACAGCAGTCGCAATAGTGGAAATGCCTACTGGCCCTCCCTTGAATTTTTCTATAATGGCAAGTAAAATTCGATTATCCATTTCGTCTAAACCATGTTCATCCACATTCAAAGCTTTTAATGCATGCTGGGTAATGCCTAAATCTACTTGCCCATCATTCAAAACTTGTGCAAAATCTCTTACTCTTCTTAATAAACCATTGGCAATCCTTGGTGTTCCTCTACTTCTTCTTGCAATTTCACCAGCCGCGTGGCTATCAATATTTACCGTTAATATCTGAGCGCTTCGCTCGATGATCTTTTGTAAAACAGTTGCAGGATAATATTCCAATCTTGATTTGATACCAAATCTTGACAATAATGGAGCGGTTAATAATCCACTTCTAGTAGTAGCTCCCACCAAAGTGAATGGATTTAAATTGATTTGAATACTTCTTGCATTGGGACCACTATCAATCATAATATCGATCTTGAAGTCTTCCATGGCAGCATACAAGTATTCTTCTACTACCGTACTCAATCGATGTATCTCATCAATAAACAATACATCATTGGGTTCTAAACTAGTCAACAAGCCAGCCAAATCACTTGGTTTATCAATTACAGGGCCAGAAGTTTCTTTGATTTGCACACCCATTTCATTAGCGACAATCCTACTCAGTGTTGTCTTACCCAAACCTGGAGGGCCATGAAATAAAATATGATCCAAGGGCTCCCCTCTCATTTTAGCCGCTTTAATAAAGATGCTAATATTTTCAATTAACTGAGGTTGACCCGAAAATGCATCAATTGCAGTAGGGCGAATACTATTTTCAAATTCTCTATCCTGAGGATTTAAATTTGGGCTTTCTGCATCTAAAATAGGATTCGACATAATAGTTGATTAATTCAATTATTTAGCAGCAGGAACTGGCTTCTCTAATAAATGAGTATAAATGAATTTTGTTTTTAAATCTGCAAAATGTTTTCCTTTTGCACCACCCCAACCATGTCTTCCACCTGGATATAACATGAATTCCACTTCTTTGCCATTATCTTGTAATGCACTTAATAATTGAATGGAGTTTTGCATATGTACATTGTCGTCAGAACTTCCATGTACTAATTGTAATACTCCTTTAAAGTTTTTTATATGAGTCATTACAGATCCAGACTTGTATCCTTCTGGGTTTTCTTTAGGCGTATCCATAAATCTTTCCGTATAATGAGAGTCATACAATTCCCATGCAGTAACACTTCCGCCTGCCATTGCATGTGTAAATACAGATGATCCAAAGGTCAATGCATAGCAACTCATATATCCACCATAACTAAATCCAGTGATCGCAATTTTCTTTGGATCTGCATGACCATTCTCAATAAACCATTTTGCCATGGTCATATAATCTGTCATTTCCCAATAACCTAAATTACGATACATATAATTCACACCTTCTTTTCCAAAATGTCCACTTGCTCTATGATCAAATGCTACTTGAATTAAACCTTCTTTTGCTAAAGGTTCTTTATAAGCAGGATTGGACCAATTATCCATCACCGTACCAGCACTAGGACCTCCATAGATACTTACTAGCATTGGATACTTTTTTGTTGGATCCATATTTTTAGGCCAAGTAACTAAAGCTGGTAATTCATATAAACCATCTGCACTTTTAATGCGAATTAATTCTGTTTTTGCAAAATTTTCTGCCTTATAGCTAGAATCAACGGCAGTAGCAATAACTTGAATGGTTTTGGTTTTATCTTTTCTATGGATTACTCCCATGGTAGTAGGTGTATTCACATTACTATAGACAGTAATTATTTTCTTTGTATCTGGCGATAAATATACCTGACTATTATTGTAGTCTCCAGTGGTTAATCTTACCAAAGAAGTTCCATTAAAGTACACTGCATACAAATCAACTCTTGCAGTATTCTCTAAACCACGTGCAGTAAAATAAATGGTTTTATTTTTTTCATCAATTTGCTTAATTCCTGTTACTGTAAACTTTCCAGATGTAATGGCATTGATTAATTTACCATCCATATTGTATAAATACAAATGGTTATAACCAGATGCATCTGATTGAGCAATATAACCTTGGTTATTTGCCAAGAAATTAATTCTTCCACTCACTCTATCTTCTAAATCAATCCATGTTTTTTGGTATTCTTTATACACTTCTTTCTTTGCACCAGTAGTCATGTCTAATTCATAAATCATTAAATTATTTTGTCCACGATCCATCCATGACATCCACATACTATTGTTATTGGGATTCCAAATAGGCCAACCAAAATATTGATCTTCTTGCTCTTTAAAATCGGCCCAGGTAATGTTTCCTCCGGTTGGGCTCGTCCATCCAATTTTAACTGTTGGATTAGGATCACCAGCTTTTGGATATCTTGTTTCTTCTATGAAACCATGTTGTCCATCACTATTGTAAATTGGGAACATAGGTACTTCACGCTCATCAAAGCGCATAAAAGAAATATACTTGCTGTCCGGACTCCACCAGAAAGCACGGTATTGTGTAGGACGACCAAATATCTCTTCAAAATATACCCAGCTAGCATAACCATTTAAAATACCTTTTGTCTTCTCAGAAGTAATCGCATATTCTTTCTTATCAGCTAAACTAAGGGTATATAAATTATTATTCTTTGTGTAACCCACATAGTTGCCATCTGGAGAAAGCGTTGGATTTTTTTCTTCATCTGCATCAAATGTTAACTGAACCTCTGCACCATTCTCCTTTAGGAAGATATTGGCATTCTTTACCACTACTGATTTTTCGGCAGGTGTTGAAGTAGCAACTGGAGCAGCACTATATTGTTTGGTTACTGTATTATACAAATACTCCTTTGGAGTAGTTTCTTTATTCAATCTAGTACTCACTAAAATTTGATCATTGTCAACCCAACGAATAAATCTTGGTAAATTATTTCCTGGCATTTGCGCATTTGCTGCCAACATCACCAAAAGTCCTAGTACTAAAAATACTTTTTTCATATAGCGTATTTAAAAATTATATAACGATATTAATCATTTTACCTTTCACAAAAATCAACTTTTTCAATGGCTTGTCTTCTACCCATTTTTGAATAGTATCATTTGCCAATACAATCTCTTTAACTTGATCTTCTGTTGCGTCTAATGCGATAGAGATATTTGCTCTTACTTTACCATTGATACTTACTGGATACTCCTTGCTTGACTCAATAACATACTTTGATTCAAAAACTGGGAATGGTGCATCTATAATAAATCCTTTATTGCCTATCAAAGTCCATAGCTCTTCAGCAAAATGTGGAGCATAGGGCGTGATTAGAATCAATACTTGTTCTAAAATTGCTTTTTTATGACATCCTATATCATATAGTTCATTGATGCATATCATAAAAGCACTCACTGCAGTATTAAAACTATATCGCTCTGTGTCTTCTTCGATCTTCTTGATGGTTTTATGTAAGATCTTATATTCTTCATTAGTAGGCGTTTCATCCACCCATACCTGACCCTTCATTTCATCATAAAATAAACGCCAGAATTTTTTGATAAATCTATGCACCCCTTCAATGCCTTTTGTATCCCAAGGTTTACTTTGTTCCACTGGGCCCAAAAACATTTCATACATTCTAAATGTATCTGCTCCGTATTTTGTAACTAAATCGTCTGGGTTTACTGTATTAAACTTAGACTTAGACATTTTCTCAACTTCAACCCCGCAGATATATTTACCATCTTCTAACTCAAAACTTGCATTGGCATAATCCGGCTTCCATTTTTTAAAGGCTTCTGTATCTAGTTCAACTCCATCTACTATGTTCACGTCCACATGCAGCTGATCTACTTCTTGTGTTCCAATGAGTCCTGCAGACACAAAAACCTGTGTGCCTCTTTTACGATACACAAATCTTGAACTACCCTGAATCATTCCCTGATTCAATAATTTTTTATAAGGCTCATCAAATCCAATATGTCCTAAATCAAACAATGCCTTGGTCCACATTCTACTATACAATAAATGTCCTACCGCATGTTCTGTACCACCAATGTATAAATCTACTTGCCCCCAATAATCACTTGCTTTACGTCCACAAAATTCATTCGCGTTAGTAGGATCCATATACCTTAAAAAATACCAACTACTTCCCGCATAACCAGGCATGGTATTGGTTTCATAATGCTCGGCTTTCCAAGCATCAATATTTGCTAATGGCCCCTCACCTTCTGGACCAGGTCCATAATGGTCTACAGTAGGCAATATAAGTGGTAATTCATTTTCAGATAATGGATAAGCAATACCATTCTTCCATTTAATGGGGAATGGTTCACCCCAATAACGTTGTCTACTAAATGCAGCATCGCGCATTTTATAATTTACTTTGCGTTTACCGATACCCATTGCTTCTATCTTATCATTCACGATAGCAATCGCATCTTTTTGTATCATCCCGTTCAAGAAATCGCTATTGGATAATTTTGCTTCCTTAGTAGGATTAGCTTCTTGTCCATTAAACGCATCTCCAATAATATTGGTTATAGGGATATTAAAATGTTGCGCAAATTTAAAGTCTCTTTCATCTCCACAAGGCACCGCCATAATGGCTCCTGTTCCATAACCTGCCAATACATATTCCGAAATCCAAACTGGAATCGCTTTTTGATTAAAAGGATTAATTACATAAGCACCCGTAAAACAACCTGTAATTTTTTTCTCTGCTATTCTTTCTCTTTCGCTTCTGCTTTTTACATAAGCAATATAATTTTCAACTTCTGCTTGATGACTTGCTGGAGTAATTGTCTCAATGAGCTCATGCTCTGGAGCAACCACCATAAAATCAACACCAAAAACAGTATCTGGTCTTGTAGTGTATACTTTTAAACTATGTTCAGTTCCTTGTATTTTAAAATCAATTTCTGCACCGAAGCTTTTACCAATCCAATTAGATTGCATTTCTTTCATCGCTTCACTAAACTGGATGGTTTCTAATCCACTTAACAATCTATCAGCGTATTCGGTGATTCTCAAATACCATTGACGTAATTTTTTCTTCTCCACTGGATGTCCGCCTCGCTCACTAAATCCATTGATCACTTCATCGTTGGCTAAGACTGTACCCAAAGCCTCACACCAATTCACTTCTCCATATCCACAAAATGCCAATCGATATTGCATTAAAATATCTTGTTGTTCTTTTTCGTTCATGGCTTTCCAAGCAGCTGCATCAAAATGAAGTTTTGCATTGGCCGGACATTCATTATTTTGATTACCCTCTTTTTCAAAAGTTGCAATGAGTTCATGAATGGGCCTTGCTTTTTTTGCTTGACGATCAAAATATGCATTGAATAATTGCAAGAAAATCCATTGTGTCCATTTGTAATAAGTGGCATCACATGTTCTCACTTCTCTATCCCAATCATAACAAAAACCGATATTATCTAATTGCTTTCTAAAATTGTCAATATTTGCATGCGTACTTTTTGCAGGATGAACCCCATGCTCAATAGCATATTGTTCTGCAGGTAAACCAAAAGCATCATAGCCCATAGGATGTAAAACATTATATCCTTTAAGACGTTTATATCTACTGTAAATATCTGAAGCAATATACCCCAATGGATGCCCTACATGCAAACCAGCACCACTTGGATAAGGAAACATATCTAATACATAACACTTAGGCTTATCGGAATGATTTGACACCTGATAAGCTTTTTGAACCTTCCATTGATCCTGCCATTTTTTCTCTATGGCCCTAAATTGATACTCCATCTCTTAAATTATCTTAAAAAATCTGTGATAGCCCTATTTTTGACTAAATTTTGGCTAATTCAGCCTTTGCAAATGTAAGTCATTAGCGCTCAAAACCCTACATTTGCAAAGCGAACCAGTAAAATTTTAATACTATGGCAGGAACCAACTCCGCATCTTTAAAACGCAGTAAACCCAACTATATCTATAGCATCATTGGGGTGGCGATTGTACTGTTTATTATGGGCATTATGGGGTGGTTATTTCTAAATCTTCGCACTATTGGTGACCATTTCAAAGAAGATATCAGAATTAGCGTGTATTTGAAGAGTACCGACAAAAATACCATCGGTAAATTACAAGCATATATTGCAGGTCAACCTTATGCAAAGAATGTGGAATATGTGAATAAGGAAAAAGCAAAAGCTATTTGGAACGCAGAAAATAGCGAAGACTGGGCAAAAATTTTAGACGTTAATCCACTACCTGAAAGTGTTGACTTTTTTGCAAAAGCGGAATATGTAAACCCAGATAGTCTAAGCAACCTTACAGCAAAAATTGGTGCAGAGTTTAAAAACGATATTGCAGATATTCAATATCCAAAAAGTTTGGTGTCTAGCTTAAACGAAAGAGCTGATAAATTGGGTATTATCTTTTTAGTGATGTCCATTATATTATGTGTTATTGTAATCATTAGTATTGATAATACCATCAGACTTGCTATGTTTAGCAATCGCTTCTTAATAAAAACAATGCAAATGGTAGGTGCTACAAGAAGTTTTATTTCAAAGCCATTAGTGATTCGCGCTTTAATCAATGGTTTAATTAGTGCTGGTATTGCATTGATTGTTTTGTTTGGCTTAATCCAATGGACAGCAGCTCAATTCCCACAAATACAAACATTGCAAGGCATGGGTAATAATCTTGTATTGTTCTTTGGATTAATCGTGGTAGGCGTGGGCATTTCTGTACTAAGTACTTACAGAAGTGTGGTAAAGTATTTAAAAATGAAACTAGACGAACTTTATTAAAATAAATATTATGAATCCATCTAAAGATAAAAAATCACTACAGTTTTTTGGTAAGTCAAATTATATCTGGATGCTCATTGGAGCTGTTTGTATCATCATTGGCATGTTTTTAATGTCAGGAGGGAAAAGTCCTAATCCAGATGTTTTTGATGCAAATGAAGTGTATAGCTTTAGAAGAATCACTTTAGCGCCAATTGTTATCATCATTGGTTTTGTGATTGAAATATACGCCATCTTCAAAAAAGACTAATTGATGAATGTTTTCCAAGCTATTGTAATTGCCATCATTGAAGGCATTACTGAATTCTTGCCCATTTCAAGTACTGCACACATGAAATTTGCTAATCCTATATTGGGTATTGCAGATAGTCCATTTGTAGATTTATTTGAAATTGTTATTCAATTCGCAGCCATCGCTTCTGTCTTGATTATTTACAGAAAACAATTTTTCAATTTTAGACAAATCAGTTTTTATTTTAAACTCATTGTAGCTGTTATTCCTGCATTGATCTTTGGTGCATTATTAAAAAAATACATAGATGCTGCATTAAATAATTTAACCACCATCGCAATAGTGATGGTGGTGGGTGGTGTTATTTTATTATTCATTGACAAATTATTTAAATCAAACGAACTAGCATCTGAACAAGAAAAGGAACAATCATACAAAACATCCTTTATTATTGGATGCTTTCAGGTATTATCTATTGTATTCCCAGGATTAAGTAGAAGTGCTGCAACGATTATTGGAGGCATGTCACAAAAACTAACCAAGAAAGCGGCGGCTGAATTCTCCTTCTTTTTAGCAGTTCCCACCATGTTGGCTGCGTCTGCAAAAAGCACATTGGATGTATACCAATCTAATCCTGAAGTATTTGCTTCAGACAATCTACTCATCATAAGTATTGGCGCTATTGTTGCATTTATAGTTGCCCTATTATCTGTTCAATTTTTTATTAAAATAGTTCAAAAACAAGGGTTTGCGATATTTGGATGGTATCGTATCATTTTGGGCACTACCCTATTGATCTTATTATTCAATCATTGGATCTAGGAAATGTTGTATTTTTAGATACAAACGAAAAGCTATGCAAACTGCCTCCAAAAAAGTAGTCAATGGGTGGGCCATGTATGACTGGGCCAATAGTGTTTATAATTTAGTCATCACGTCTACTATCTTTCCAGCTTATTATGAAGCCATCACTGGAGATGGGAATGAAAATACCTTGATTGATAAAGTAAAAATTGGTAGTTATGAATTTACCAACACTGCATTGTACAACTACGTTTTAGCTATTGCATTTGTGATTGTTGCCATCATGTCTCCAATTTTATCTTCTATTGCTGATTACAAAGGAAATAAGAAACAATTTCTACGATTCTTTTGTACCATGGGAAGTCTTTCTTGCGCGTCTTTATATTTCTTTGACAGCGATCATATCATGGGTGGTCTTCTATCTGTTATTATTGCCTGTGTTGGTTTTTGGAGTAGTTTGGTTTTTTATAATTCCTACTTACCGGAAATTGCCGCTCCTGAAGATAGAGATCGAATTAGTGCACGTGGATTTATGATGGGCTATATTGGTTCTGTTTTGTTGCAACTGATCTGTTTTGTTTTTGTATTAAAACCAGAACTGTTCGGTATCACTGTTGGAAAAGCTTCACAAATATCTTTTTTACTAGTGGGTATTTGGTGGATTGGTTTTGGCTGGATGGCTATTGGTAGATTACCCAATGGTTTACACATTGCAAGTGGCAGGAAGCAAGAAAATATTTTCACTTCAGGGTATAAAGAATTGCATAAGGTATGGAAACAATTAATTCACTTACCCTTACTAAAAAGATTCTTAACCGCTTTCTTCTTCTATAATATGGGTGTTCAAACTGTAATGCTAGCGGCTACACTATACGGAAAAAGTGAATTAAATATCCCAACAACCAATCTAATTATTGCGATACTTATTATTCAAATAGTTGCTATTCCGGGCGCCCACGTAATGGCCAAATTAGCCACTTCATGGGGTAATTTTAATACTTTAATGGTAGCAGTGCTTATTTGGATTGGTGGCTGTGTAATGGGTTATTTACTGCCTAGAAATGATGTGTATTTATTTTATGTTTTAGCGGTGATTGTAGGATTTGTAATGGGTGGTATACAATCTGTAAGTAGAAGTACCTATTCAAAACTCATGCCAGTCACTTATGATACTGCAAGCTTTTTTAGTTTCTTTGATGTCACAGAAAAGATTGCTATTGTAATTGGCATGTTTAGCTTTGGCTTTATCAATGAGTTAACTGGTTCTCAAAGAAATTCAGTGTTGGTTTTAGGTAGCTTCTTTGTCATTGGATTAGCATTATTATATAGAACAGCACAATATCAAAAAAATGCAACTGCATAGTATTCATACCGGAAATTTTAAATTAGATGGCGGTGCCATGTTTGGTGTAGTTCCAAAAATTATTTGGAATAAACTCAATCCAGCAGACGAAAACAATTTATGTGACTGGGCACTAAGGTGTTTGTTAGTCATTGAAGGCGATCGAAAAATATTGATTGATACTGGAATGGGTAATAAACAAGATGATAAGTTTATGGGGCATTACCATTTAAGCAATACCCAAACTATAGCAGCTTGTTTAGCAAAGCTGCAATTAGAAATGGAGGATATTACCGATGTGTTATTAACCCATTTACATTTTGATCATGTAGGTGGTGCTGTTAGTATCAAAGACCATCAATTAAAAGTAAGTTTTCCTAATGCGACTTATTGGGTGAGTGAGCCACAATGGGAAACTGCGCAACACCCCAATAGAAGAGAGAAAGCATCCTTCTTAAAAGAAAATATAAATCCATTATTGGAAAGTGGTCAATTAAAAATAATCAGTCTACCTCCTTTTCAAAGTAAGGATAGTCTTCAGACCATTCATTTTACAAAATCGATAAGCTGTATTGTAGTAAATGGCCACACAGAGGGAATGTTATTGCCCAAAATTCAATATAAGGATAAAACCATTGTTTATATGGCAGATTTGCTTCCTTCTACAGGGCATATTCCACTTCCATATGTAATGGGATATGATATGCAACCATTGCTTACGCTCAACGAAAAAGACATCTTCTTGCAAGAAGCTTTGAAAAACAATTATCAGTTATTCTTTGAACATGATCCTTTGAATGAATGTTGTTCTTTGGAGATGACAGAAAAAGGAATCAGAGCCGCTAAAACTTTTACATTAAACGAATTACTATTGAACTAATTCAATCAATGAGTTCAATGGATGTCTTAAATTTTCATAGCCTACCATATCCACTTTTATATTACCCACAATGATGGGTGTTTGAATTCTAACGGGTATATGGTTAGAATCATCTGTAACCCAAATTGTCATTTGCTCCCCACCTTTAAACATGGATCCCTTGACCAATAATGGAGCTAATTTAATTGCATTGAATGTACCATACTGAGTAGTGATCTGCTCTTTTCCTAAATACTTAAAATAAGAAGGATATAGTTCTTTATCCAAAAAGAAATTCAAATATACTTTTTCGTTGATTTGCAAGTTCTCATAATGAATATTTCTTGCTGCATAAATTGCACTTATCACATCATAGGTGCAATCTGAAGTTGGATAAGTCACCCCCAATGTAGTTGCACTTCTTGCTTTTTGATTAAAGCTGATAAAATCAGTTTGGTGAAAGCTACCTTCATTGATGTTTCTTGTAAACTGATAAGGTAATAATGTTTTGCTATCAACGATAGATTCATATACATCTCTTACTTTGAAGATCCAATCATATCTTTTATTTGATTTCCCAATAGCAGTAAATGTATACACATCTTTTCCCTCAAAACTACCTAATTGAGTAGTAAACTCTGCTTTACCAGCTCCAACATATATCCCAATAACATTATAGTAAATATTGTACTTTATTTTTTCTCCATCTTTATAAGATGTATTTGGCTGCTTGCAAATATTATTATCTGCTAGTGTAAAGAAAGAAATTAGGATTAAAAATAATTGAATAAATATCATAAGGGTAAATTAAAGTTATTGCTTTAATCTAAAGCCCAACAATAAAAAAGCGCCAATTATGGCAGGTAATAAAAAATTAACAGCCCATATAATCGTAGATAATGAAATTAACATCAAACTATTTTGATACCATGGTGACAAAAGCAACAAAATAAGCTGTCCCCTAATGACCAATTCTGTGATACTGATAGTAGGTACAATACTCAAACTTAAAAACATCACTGCCAAAGCCACCCAAAGTGTGATAAACGGAATAGGAATATTCAATATATGTGCAGCCCAAGTATATTGAGCTAAGTAAACACTGTATCTTAAAAAAGACAATGCCAATAACTTCTTTTTTACGGGTATTTCAATTTGTAAAAAATTAAATGATTTTAAAATACCAGAGAAAGTTACTTTGTGAAAATAAACAATCAATGCAAATATTAATAATAAAGGAGTAGCCCATCTTAACCACGGTAAAAATGGGGGATTAATATAAATAGCAATGGCTCCCATAATAATTGTCACAATCATTTGTGCATAAGAAGCCCATGCCATCCTACCTACGGCAATGATTTTATTTTCTGTTTCCAACATCATGGTTCTTCCAACATACTCTCCTATTCTGTTAGGTGTATAAAAGGCAAATGCTTGGCCAACGAATACACTTTTGAGCGCCGTAAAAATACTAATAGCAGTTTCTGACTTCAATACAATTTTCCATTTAAATGACTCCACTAAAAAATTAAGTAGCATTAAGAAAAATAAAATGGCCCATTGATAAATGGCAATTTTCTGAAATTGAATCTTAATTTGAGCACCATATTGAACTACATTCTCGTTACTACCCACTTCTCTATAAATAGCAACACTACAAATAATAAATAAGAAGATACCCACCCCTTTCTTTCCCAGGGCAATGATTCTATTAGCTGTTGTAGATAACATAGACCACAAAGTTCGGAAATTGATATGATATATGTAACTTTATTGTAGATGTCTACAACACCTATTATTCTTGGAATTGATCCAGGTACACAAATTCTTGGATATGCTCTTTTAAAAGGAGGTGCTCAACCAATGTTGATAGAGATGGATGTTCTTAAATTGACCAAAGAAAAAGATATTTATGCCAGACTGCAGTTAATTCATGCAAAAATAATTGAGCTGATTGAGAAACATCACCCCACTGAATTTGCTATTGAAGCTCCTTTTTTTGGCAAGAATGTACAAAGTATGTTAAAACTAGGCAGGGCACAAGGTGTAGCTATTGCTGCAGCAATGCATTACGATTTGCCTGTAGCAGAATACGCTCCTAAAAAAGTCAAACAAGCAATCACAGGCAATGGCAATGCAGATAAAGAAATGATTTGGAAAATGCTAGAGCGTGTATTCACCATCAAGAAGCAACCCAAATATTATGACGCAACTGACGCCTTGGCTGTAGCATTATGTCATCACCAACAATCAAGAGGATTATCTATACCTAAGAAAACAGTTGTAAAAGGAAAGAAATCTGCAAAAAAATCCAATAGCTGGACCAATTTTATTGCTAAAAATCCAGAACGCGTACAGAAAAATAAATAGGTATCTATAAATGCTGCAGAATACTTGCTTGTATTGCCTTGAATTCTTCTGCAGTCAAACTCAATTTAGGCTGTCCAAAATGAATATCATTTGCCTCATTAATGGGAATTAAGTGTAAATGTGCATGAGGCACTTCTAATCCAACTGTTACCATGCTAATTCTATTGCAAGGAAAACATGTTTCTATTGCTTTTGCAATAGGTTGTGCAAATACCAGCATTTCTGCTAAATAATTAGAGGGCAGATCAAACACTTTATCTATTTCTACTTTAGGCACTACTAAAGTGTGTCCTTTTTGTAAAGGGGCAATGTCTAGAAATGCAAAAAACAATTCCGATTCTGCAATTTTATAAGAAGGAATATCGCCTGCAATAATTTTAGAAAAAATAGTCATTTTTTATACGGTGATATTATCTACCTTAAACTTCATGGTACCATTCGGAGCTTGAACCTCGGCAACCTCTCCTACTTTTTTACCCAATAATCCTTTACCAATAGGTGAAGTAGCAGAAATTTTAGCCGCTTTTAAATCCGCTTCTTTCTCTCCTACTATTTGATAAGTAATCGTTTTATTAGTAGCCATATTGGTAATAGTCACTTTGGTTAAAATAGTTACTTTACTCGTATCAATGGTACTTGTATCCACAATCTTTGCATTGGAGATAGTAGCTTCTAATTGTTTGATTTTTGCTTCTAACATACCTTGTGCTTCCTTGGCAGAATCATATTCAGCATTTTCTTTTAAATCTCCTTTTTCTCTTGCCTCAGCAATAGCTCTAGATGCAGCAGGACGATCTACTGATTTAAGTTGATGAAGCTCTTCACGCATTTTATCAAATGTCTCCTGGGTTACGTATGCATTAATTTCACTCATATCCTTCTGTTTTGTCTATAAAAAAAATACAACGCCACATAATTGTAGCGTTGCAGTACACAAATATATAAAAAATAGCTTAAATGATGCCTAATTTTTCAAGTGTAACTTTAGCCATTCTTTGGTAAGCTTCATGGCTATACCCAGCAATATGAGGGGTTGCAAGGAATTGTGGCATAGCCATCAATTGATCCAATTGCTCCTTTTCAACTG